>Ga0209345_10000183_pt1 | contig 88076 bp, 83 predicted proteins | sample Cruoilmetagenom7_FD_187294 | JGI IMG/M metagenome (GOLD analysis project Ga0209345, IMG submission 187294) | Oil polluted marine microbial communities from Coal Oil Point, Santa Barbara, California, USA - Sample 7 (SPAdes) (version 2) | ecosystem: Environmental > Aquatic > Marine > Oil seeps ... | reverse complement strand
GATTACCTCAAAGCGGCTGACATACTGCGGCCAAGCTTGGCCAACGGCATCCGCTTGCCCGCTTAAAATGAGGCCGATTCCGAAAAACACGGCAATAAAAACCAATATGGCGCCGAACGTTGCAAGTAAGTTCGGCAGACCTATGGCCTCCAGCCGGCTCGACATGGCCCTCAGCAGAGTCAAAATCAACATAGCCGTCACGATCGGAACCAGAAACGCACGCCCATAAATGAGCCCTACGATGATCAAGGCAAAGCCGATAAGACTGAGAATGCCATTCGCAAGCGGCCCATTCGGTTTCGCAGTGCTTTCCATAGCCAGCTCCTCTGCAGCATATCCTGATGGGAATACTATCCGAATCGCCACTGTGGGTCGATCCGGGGGATTATTCTGAAGTTCCTTGGAGTTCATCTTCTACAGGCTTAAGCTGATCGTGTCGTCGTTGTGTAGCAACGAGCTGTGCTGCTGCGCCAACGGATGTCTTCTGTTCTTTGGTCAACGGTGCTGATCCAACCTCATTTGCAACCCGCACGGTTACTTCATGGTGGGTGAATTGGATGCCCTCGCGTTCGAGAGATTTTGAATGCCATTAAGAACCTTTCGTCGCACCAACCAGCCGGCAAGTAGAAACAGAATTGTCAGGGCTGCTGTCAGCAACGGCCAGCTTAGCCATTTGTTGGGGGCTCGTGCTGACGATGGCGTCGTGGGCGTGCCTAGGAAAATTGGGGATGTTCGTTTGATTGGGATCAACAACGATTAAATGCACGCCGCCCTTGCGAGCCTTTTCGATAATCTCCTCAAGCTTTAGCTTGCTAGCGGGCGTCTGGGGTCGTTGGGCGTTGGCTATGTCGAAGAGTAAAAAAAGGAAGAGAAGGAGAGTGGCGATGCTGCACTGATCACTAAAGCTATGCGATCGAGAAAGATTGCTATTGAGCCAAGGGTCAGGAACAATTCTGCATGCGCCCGTTCCCATCTGGGCGAGCTCGAACTACCGGCTTCTGGGTAGGGAGCGCCTTATGAAGCTGGGCACCAGCTTCATAAATCAGCTTGAAGGAACGGCTTGCTAGCAGTTGGTGCAGTCTCAATCGTGGTTTTTGAATTCGGTCATCGTTACGTTTCCTTGGTTTGAGTGGTGCAGTCGATGCCATGATCCTATTCATGGCCGCCTAACTTCTTGAGTACTGAGCCGTGATTCAAGGTTGCCGACGGTGGCTTTCAAGTCGGTCACTTGATGGTTCAAATGATCAATTGAAGCTTGTGTCGGATCGAAGTCGATTGTGTCTTCGAATGCTCGTATCCAGTTGAATGATTTCCGCCAGAAAGGGATGTCGGTGATGTCACTTTGGGTTGTGGTTGTGATGCTGGAGTGCCTTTCTTGTGGGAGGGAGATGGCTTGTGGGGGGGAGATGGAAAGTGTTTGCGGTGCAATTTGAAGTCGTTGGCCAATCGACGTCACCGCGCGGCGATAAGAAACTGCCTGCGAAACCAAGCCAAACATCATGGGCAGCGCGAACGCCTGCATTATCAAAGCGGTTGGTAGGTTGGATAGGGACCCACTCGCCATGAGTGAGTTTGATGCGACGATGGATGTGTTTGCGGTTCCGACGACCAGAGCCACGAGAAATGCTCTAAGAGGGATGCCGTGCGAAACGACAGTCAAAAAAAATGCAGCATCATCTTGCGCAAAAGCATGCCCGGATTGGGCATCTAAAGTAGCGCGGCGAAGTCCGAGAACTTGCGACACCGTGATCACGACGAAAGGCGTGAGATAGACAAGGACAAGCGGAAGAACTTGAACCGTGTCACGTCCAAATATCGCGCCAGATTGGTTGGCGAGCGTCAGGACGCTTCCCAGAATGAGGGCAATGAAGAAGGCCCGACGTAGGATATCCTTGCTTATGAGTGACACAACCGTTGGACTTTCTTGGTCTCTGCCGGACATTTGATTGTCTCTTTACTTTGAGTGCTATGCGGTGTGCAGTGCGGTCTTTACATCGTGGCGTGCCAGCCGCCGGGATTCGCGAAATTTTAGAAGCACTGACAGCTGCAAAATAATGAACGCAGGCACGATGAAGCTCGGGAAGATATTGAGTGGCCAAACATCTAACGCAGCGCTCGTGACGCCGCCTGGGATCAATGCGGGGAATGCACCTGCCGCCAAACCTGAGGTGATAATTGCTATGGCAAAATCAGTCAGACCCAAGGCGTGGAATCCGAGGAAGCTAGATGATGTCACATAGCTCGGGTCTTGATCGATCTTGCTCACGACAAAAAGTGCTGCCAACCCAACAGCAATGTCACCGATGCCGGCTGGCCAAGCGAAGAGCCCTGGCAGAATGTTAAATGAATAGAGGGGCAGGAATACAAAACCGACGACGCGCCATAACTGCATCATCGTGAGCGTACGAATGTCCTGACGAAGGACGAAGTCGCGGAAGCGCGGCAAGAGATTATAAGCTGCTAGGAATCCAACCACCGGCACGACCGCCGTGATGGCAATCGGAGGAAAAGGCTGACCACTGTTATTGGTCAACAGATGCCCTGATCCAATCACGTAGGCAGCAATGAACTGGACCAGGATTAGTCCCGTTGTGATGATGATTGCCTTGGATGTCCAAGGGGAATTCTAATTGGTTGAGACCATTAGAATTACTCCATATTTTCGTGCATATGCACGTATTTTCACAAAAAAATAACCCCGCATTTAGCCTATGCGGGCCACGTCGACTGCAGCATTCAGATCGGCGACTAAACCGGACCAACGTTCTGTACCAAGGCCATCAACCAATCTCGACTGGGCTTCCGCCCAAAGCGGGTAGGCCTGTTTTATTTTCTTGCGGCCTTTGCCTGTAAGTCCAACCATGCGCACCCGTTGGTCTTTTTCCGTTTTGACGCGGATCAATCCATCTCTAGTCAGTGGCTTTAGATTTCTGGTGAGCGTTGTGCGGTCCATCACCAATGCATCCGCCAAGGCCATCAATGGCATGTCACCCATTTTTGACAACGCCGCCAGCATAGTCACTTGCCCAACCTTTAGACCGGTCTGTTGGAGTGTAGTTTCATACATCTGCGTCACAATCCGTGCCGCCTTACGAATATTAGCACAAGTGCACAGTGCCATATTCAAAGGGTCATTGGGCTTGATTTCTGTCTGTTGCTTGCTCATATTGGTGCATATGCACGTAATTTGATTTTCTGTCAAGGGAAGCAGAAAAAATTATTTGTTGTGCTTCTGGTCCCGGCGCAATCCACCGAATTTAGGCGGGGGCATGAAGGAATACTCTCACTCTGGACATGGCGCAGCAGTACACCTTCAATTATGTGTGTCGGCAATTATGTGTGCCGGCACATACATGGGTAACCGTAGCAGTGGGCCGCTAAGAGACGAAGAACCGCCTTTGACTTTGCGTTGTCATTTCGGCAGCAAATTTCACTTTGCCGACCTTTGCCCTGGACCAACTTCGTTGCCGCGGTTCTCGTCTGCTTACTTCCGTTTTCTCCCTTGCGAAGAGCCAGACAAGGCCGGAGGTCGCGAGTATCTGGACGAGGATAACCAGGGCGAAGGCGGTGCTCTGACCGCCGAGCATGGACTCGCCAGCGTTTACAGCGATCGAGTATAGTGGGATGGCTGCGAGACCGAGTGCGATAATCAGGCCTAGCAACGGCCAACTGCCACGATAGATCCACCAGCAGAGGACGCCCCATAGAGATTCAAGCCCGAGTGCGGCAAGCGGCAAGTTTGAGTAAAGCCCGGTTCCCATTTTTTCGGCATTGAAGAAGGGTGCAATCGCAATGTCTGGGGCGTGCACAAGCAGATCGAGCACGATGTGAGAAAACACCGCTAGTGAAATGGCGAAAGCAGTCTTACCCTCGCGCCACAGAACGGTGAGGCCGATCAAAATAGCGATTAACGCACTTGTGACGATTGAGTGTGAGAACGGCATATGAATAAGATGGACGTCCGCTACGGATCGCATGGGCTCGGCAATGATGGTGTGCTCGATGCCAATAAGATTGAGGCCGACCCACAGATACTCAATGGCTTCAGTTGCAAGGATTAACCCGAAGAGTGGAACCGAGGGAAACTGACGTTTCAGGATGAGTGCCGTGGCAGTATGGTTGATCGCTTGCATGGTATTTCCATTTGAATAATAGTTAGCGATCGCTAACTTGGCGGGTAAAAAATTTCAGGCTAATCCAGCCCGAAGTATTCGCTCGACTCCCCGCACGTGTTTTGTTGCGGGACCTTCCAACGCGCAAAGGTATAATTGCCGGGTCATTTGATCGAGCATTCCAATGACAAGGATCAACTGAAGCGGGAGATTTGCATCCTTTGCGACGAGCCCCTCCTTTCTGCCATGTTTCAGGAGGTTGCGAGTTAGGGTGATGATTGTTCGTCTACCCATATTTTCGGATATTTGCGGCCACAGCATAGCAAGATTGTCGGTCGTGAAGATCATCGCGTGCGGATGGTCTTCATAAAATTTGGCGAAGGCTCCGATATAAGCGCGAAACTGAGCAGCAAATCCCGTCTCTTGCTTGATCGCCAATGTCACTCGGGTCATGAGCTCCCTGTAGGAGCGCTCGAACAGTATTATGGCAAGTGCTTCCTTGGTCTTGAAGTGCTTATAAAGTGCCGGGTTGCTATAGCCGGTCGCGGTAGCAATGTCCCTAATCGAAGTAGCTGAGAGGCCCCGCTCTGCGAAGAGGCGTAACCCTTCTTCCAAGATGCGCCTCTTCGCTGGAGCATCATTGACGGAGATATAGAAAACTTCGTTGGTCATGAGAGCATAGTTAGCGATCGCTAACTGAAATGTCAATGCCTCGATTTATGGCTTCGCATTTGAAACTGATGTCAGCTGAAACTGATGTCGGCATCCCCCGCCACTATTCGTCAGTAAGATCTTCGGGATCGTCTAAATTGGTCTGTATCCATCGGTCGCTGAGATGAATGTCAGTAGTCTCTAGAGGCCCTGGGCCAAGATTAACAAACTTATGCGGCACGTCAGCGGGGCCGAGTAAGATCTGACCTGCCTCAGCCTCTATCTTCTCATCACCAATGGTAAACAGGGCTCGACCTGTGCGGACAATGAAAACCTCGTCGTAAGGATGGACGTGCCAGCGCGGCCCGTGGCCAATCTCATTTGTTGCAAAGAACAGGACAGTCACGTCTGTACCGATGTCTTTGCCCTCGAACCGGCCTCGCCAAAGCTGATCGTCGGATGCCCAGTCGTCACGCTGAAGAAGTAAGGGGGTGCGGCTCATTGGAGTACTCCAAGCTTCTTAGGGAAGAGGCCAGTGATGCACCGTCCTCTCAATGCGTGCAAGTGGCATGGCGTGTGCCAGAATAACTGCGTCAACCAGCTCACATTGCACTCGCAGGCAAGGCGTGTTCCCGCTCTAAAAATTCAATTATTGCAATGACATAGAGCGCACCACGTTCACCCAAGATAGCCGCAGAGTAGCAGCGTAGTATTGAACGCCGTCCGCGACCCTCACCTAGATGTGAAGTCGCAAGAGGCTGTTCATCGTTGCTGGAATCGCATGAGATCTCTTGTGCGCGCTCTAAGTATTTGTTTTAGAGTCTGAATTCATGCATTAGGTGGAAGCAAAAGTGCTTCGATCTAAAACGATCAAGTTCTAGCGTAAAATAAGCCAAGCATTCGAAGTTCATGCACATCACTAAACTGAGGCTCATGGGGTTTAAGTCCTTTGTTGAGCCGACCGAATTGATTGTCGAAAAAGGCCTGACCGGTGTTGTCGGCCCGAATGGCTGTGGCAAGTCCAATCTTCTTGAAGCCCTGCGTTGGGTGATGGGTGAGACATCCTACAAATCCATGCGGGGATCTGCCATGGATGATGTGATCTTTTCGGGCACGACCAGCCGACCTGCGCGTGGCGTGGCTGAAGTCACGATGTTTATCGACAACTCGGCCCGCACCGCACCGGCAGAATTCAACGATAGCGATCAGATCGAGGTTACCCGGCGTATCGAACGTGAGTCGGGTTCGAATTACCGCATTAATTCTCGCGAGGCACGGGCGCGAGATGTGAAGATTCTGTTTGAAGATGCAGCGACAGGGGCGCGTTCGCCGGCGTTGGTGCGGCAGGGGCAGATTGGTGAAATCGTTAATGCGAAGCCGGAGCAGCGCCGCCGTATCCTTGAAGATGCCGCCGGTATTGCGGGACTGCATAGCCGTCGGCATGAAGCTGATTTGCGGCTCAGAGGGGCGGAAAACAACCTAGCCCGCATCGGTGATATTCTGGGGCAACTCAAATCCCAGGTTGACAGCCTTAAGCGGCAGGCACGGCAAGCGCGCCGCTATAACGATATGTCAACGGAGATAGCAAAGCTTGAGGCGATCCAACTGTTTCTGACATGGCGCGAAGCACAAGAGCAGGTGGAACAGGATGAGGGGGGGCTTCAGGCCGCGCTGGAGAGCCTGGGCCGGGCCACAAAGGCGGAAAGTGAAGCGGCGCGGGATGAGAGTTCGATTGCCGATCAGATCCAGCCGTTGCGAGATGAAGAAATCGTGCGGGCGGCAGTGGTGGCGCGACTGAATAATGAGCAGACATCGCTGGAAAAGGACGCGGAGCGAGCACGGGCTCGTTGCGCTGAATTGAAGGCTGCGGTTGACCAGATTTTGGATGATCGAGGGCGGGAAGAAAAACTGGTTTTGGAGGCTCAGGAGTTATTGGCGAAGCTTCATGCTGATCTCACTGCCTTGAAGACTTCCGACAATGGAGACACTGCCCGAGATGAAGAGTTGAGCACTCTTCATGAAAAGCGATTGCTGGAGCTTGAGAGCCTGGAAAAAGCGCTGGTGAATGCATCCGTTAGCTTGTCGAATGCGCGGGCGGAACGAAGTGGACTGGAGGCCAGCATTCGAGAGCGCGGTGCACAGGTGGAGAAGCTTGAAGCCCAGGCGGCGAAACTTGACAAACAGGCACTGGAACTTGCCGGGCAGGCTCCTGATGAGGGTCAGCATGCGATGCTTGGCCAGCAGGTTATGGCCCTGACGACCCGGCTTTCTGAGATTGAAGTCAGCACGCTCGCGGCTGAAGAGGCGATACTGGCAACCGATGCTGCAACACGAACCGCGCGCGAGCAGCGGGAAGCCGCAACATTGGCACTGCGGCAGGTTGAAACTGAGGTTCAAACTTTGTCGCGTCTTTTACTGCGGCCGGATGCGGCAGCGGATGGCATTGTTGACCAGGTCAATGTTCAACCAGGGTTTGAGACAGCGCTTGGGGCGGCGTTGGGGGATGATCTGGAAGCGCCGATTGGCCGTGAGGGAAAGAGGGCCCAAGCGCCGCTGCGCTGGATATTATTGAAGGGCGAGGTTGAAGGTTCTGAGGCTGCGGCTTCTGAAGCGCAAAGTTCTAATCTGCCTGATGGGCTCTTACCGCTGCTCGATTTTGTTGAAGCGCCAACCGAACTGCACCGGACGTTGCGGCAGGTTGGATTAGTCGAGGGGGAAGTGCAGGGCTCGACGTTGCAGCATGAGTTAAAGCCGGGCCAACGCTTGGTGACGCGCGAGGGTGCGCTATGGCGGTGGGACGGTTTCGTCGCAGCAGCGGACGCGCCATCGGCTGCGGCGCAGAGGCTTGCGGGGAGGAACCGACTGGCCGAATTGCAGGGTAAGGAAGAGGCGCTCAGGGACGCCGCCGAAATTGCAAACGAGATGGCTGAGAGGGTGGCGGAATCTGCGCAAATTGCCAAGGATGAGGTGCAGGCACTGCGCGATCAGTGGCGCGAGACCCAGGTTGGGCATAAGCGGTTGAGTGATGACTTGGCTGGCGTTGAGCGGCTTGCGCGTGAGAATGCTGCAGGTCTCGCCGCAGTGACTGAGGCCCGGGCGTTGGTTGAAGCAGATTTGGGGCTGGCGGTTGTCGCCTTGAAAGAGCGAATGGACGCGGTTGCTGATCTCCCTGAGACCGATCAGCTTGAGGAGGTTGCTCGGCAAGCTCAACAAGATGCGGCGCGCTGCCGGGATGGAACGGCTGAGGTTCGTGCGGAGCTTTTGGGAGTGCAACGCGAGCGTGAACGGAGATCCGCGCGCCGAACTGCATTGGAGATGGATCTTAAGCGCTGGAAAGCACGCTGTGATCAGAGTGCGCTGCAGGTCAAGGCGCTGGAACAGCGGCTTGGAGACACCAAACGTGAGCTGGGCGAAATTACTGATCTGCCTAATAACATTGATGAACGGCGACAGCGTTTAATGGGCGAGTTAAGCCGTGCCGAGGAAGAACGTCGAATAGCGACTGACAGGGTCGTGGAGCGCGAAGCCCGATTGAAGGAAATAGCCACCGCGTTGGGAGCGGCCCGGGAATTGGTGAGCCAATGCCGAGAGGATCGTGCGCGGGTTGAAGCCCGTCTTGAAGGTGCGAGAATGAAGCGTCAGAGTATAGCCCAGCACATTAAGGATGCGCTGGAGACGACGCCTGAAGGCTGTCTGGAGCTGGGGGGCTATACGGTGTCGAATACTGAAGCCAGTTCTCCGTCTGCATCAGATTTAGATGCGTCTTCAGGCGCCGTTAGCCGGACAGGCGAAAATGAGCTGCCAACGCTTTCTGAAACCGAAGGACGGTTGGCACGTTTGAAGACTGAGCGAGACCGGCTTGGAGGAGTTAATCTTCAGGCTGAGGGGGAATTAGATTCTCTACTTGGTGAATTTGGTGATCTGGACCAAGAGCGAGTGGATGTTGAGGACGCGATTGCCAGGCTTCGAGGTGGGATTGCCGCTCTCAATCGCGAAGGCCGGAAGCGGTTGAAACAGGCTTTTGAGGACGTCAATGGGCACTTTGGAGCGTTATTTAATACGCTATTTGGCGGCGGTGAAGCGCGGCTAGAATTGGTTGAGGACGCCGATGATCCATTGGCCGGTGGACTTGAAATCATCGCTAAGCCGCCGGGTAAGCAGCCAACGACGCTGTCACTTCTGTCGGGTGGTGAGCAGACGCTGACGGCGCTGTCTTTGATATTCGCGGTGTTTCTGACTAATCCATCGCCGATCTGCGTGCTTGATGAGGTGGACGCGCCGCTGGATGACGCGAATGTAGATCGTTTTTCGACGCTGATGGAGAAGATGGCTGAAGAAACCGACACGCGCTTTTTGGTCATCACGCACCATCCTGTAACAATGTCGCGGATGGATCGGTTGTTTGGGGTGACGATGGTGGAAAAAGGGGTCAGTCAACTGGTCTCTGTCGATCTGGCTGCCGCCGAGAAATTCCTCGAAGCTATTTAGAGGGCACATTGACGAATGGTGCATATTCTTTTCGTTGGATCTCATGTCGGCTGACAGTGAGGGGGCGGGAGAGGGTTATGCCTTTCTGGTTTCTTCGTTCTTTTGTCGCCCAATCTCATACAGTAGCGGTCCAATGAGGTGTTGCCCGGCGGGAACGACAATCATCAGCGGATACTCTTTGCATTCTGTGAAACGGCCGGCTCTTTCGCCGGCTTTTCCATGAGGCGTGCGCGTTTTTTAATCCGCTTTGGCGTTGGTATTTGAGTTCGGTTAGGAGTTGGGCGCTGAGTTCCGTGGAGCACTAACGATACCGTGGGGGACTGTGGGAGGACTAAAGTAACGATGATAAATGAGTGGTCTGATGATGAACCTATCGACCGAATCAGCCGGAGTCCGCTGGTTTCGATTTCAGATGGAGATATTTAGGAGTTCAATTTCAAGCTTGGAATAGGGCCTGGAATAGGGTTTGACCCTAAATTGGCGAGGGTGTGATGTCGCGGTGAGTTCAATTGTGTGGGGGCTCCCGTATTTTTCGAGCCAAAGGGTGCAAATCTAGTGCCCAGGTGGCCGCATTTAAAGGCGAATGGCCTTACTAAAGAGCCAGTTTTCTAGGGTATGAGAGTATCAGTGCAGACTGTCGTTGCCGCAAAACCGCCAGCCTGCGCGCTTTCGCCGTAGCAATAGGGCCTAACGCAAGGGGGTGCTTCTCTTGACATGCTTCCAGAGGGCGACGTAGGTTGCGCGCCGTTGAGGGTCCGGTCGATGATGGCCAAATCGCTCACGCTTGGACAGGCTTCTCATGCCAGATTTATCGAATGATCGTGGCCCGGGTCGTGGTGTGCTTAGTCGCCAGGACCGTGAAGCGTTCGAGACGCGCGTTTCTGACATCGGGCGTAAGCTTGATGAAGTAAATAGCCGGAAGGCACCGCCGCCTGAGGTTGACAGAGGTGATAGAGGGGCTGCAATGGGGCAGGCTTTCAAGATCGCCATAGAGTTAGTAGTTGGTATTGGGTTTGGCGGGTTTTTAGGTTGGGGATTGGACCGATTTTTTGAGACATCGGGGCCATGGTTCCTGATAGTGTTTGTTGTCCTCGGATTCGCTGCGGGCATGTTGAATGTTATTCGGACGGCCCAGCGTTTGCAGGCCCAAGCCGAACATCTACAACGTTCGGCGCCATCCATTCCGGATGACGATGAGGACGATTTATAAGGGGACGGATAGTTGGCTGCTGGCGGAGCTGAGGGCGGACATGGCCCTATGCATCAGTTCGAGATAAACCGATTTTTCAAGCTAGATTTATTTGGTCTCGACGCATCCTTTACCAATTCCTCATTGTTTATGGTTCTTGCAGTCGGTATCGCGCTGCTGTTCCTGACAATGGCGATGGGTAACCGCTCGTTGGTGCCTAGTCGCATGCAATCCGTGGCGGAACTCGCCTATGAGTTCATTGCTAATATGGTGCGTGAAAATGTGGGTAAGGAAGGAATGAAGTACTTCCCCTTCGTGTTCTCGCTGTTTGTGTTTGTGTTGATGTGCAACATGCTGGGCATGCTGCCCGGCTCGTTCACTGTAACAAGTCACATCGTTGTGACGTTCGCTCTTGCCGCAATGGTGTTTGTGGTTGTCACGGGCATCGGTTTTGCGCGGCATGGGCTGGGCTATCTCAAGCTGTTTGTGCCTGAAGGCGTGCCAGCCTGGCTGATGCCGTTGATTGTGCCGATCGAGTTGATCTCTTATCTCATCCGTCCGGTTAGTCTGTCGGTTCGTTTGTTTGCTAATATGATGGCTGGACACACGATGTTGAAAGTGTTCGCCGGATTTGTTGTCAGCCTTGGTGTTGTTGGGGGTATTGCGCCACTGTTGGCCACGGTTGCATTCACTGGTTTGGAATTGGTGGTGTCGGGGTTGCAGGCTTTCATCTTCACGGTGCTGACCTGCATTTATCTCAATGACGCTGTGAATATGCATCACCACTAGCGCCACACTCATTAAAACTCTCAGTGCCGCGGCCCTTTGGGGGCGTGGTTATCTATCCACTTAAGTTCAACTTTTACTCAGTATCTCGAAGGGAGATCATTATGGACGCGGATGCAGCAAAATATATCGGTGCTGGCCTCGCCTGTTTCGCTCTGATTGGTGCCGGCATCGGTATCGGTAATATTTTCGGCAACTACCTGTCTGGCGCACTGCGCAACCCATCGGCTGCACCGGGTCAGTTCACGAACTTGCTGATCGGCTTTGCGCTTGCAGAAGCGACTGGTCTGTTTGGTCTTCTGATCGCGCTGATCATCCTGTTCAGCTGAGCTTTCGGAACGAACAATGCCATAGGACCAATGCCTTCCGAATTGGCGTTGGTTCTTCTCAGTGGTTTGTCGATGGAGGCTTCTGATGCTTGCCTGGCTAACGGTTGCGATTGCGATTGCGCCTGTTCCTGATACGGTTGAAAGAAAGAGCGGACTTCCGCAGCTCAACCTGCCAGATTTCGCACCACAGTTAATCTGGTTGGCGCTGACTTTTGGCGTTCTTTATTTTGTGCTGTCTCGTTTTACCTTGCCCCGCATCGGTGCAGTGCTGGAGGAGCGGGAGAGCCGTATCCAGCGAGATTTGGACGAAGCTGAGCGCCTGAAGGGTGAAACTGAGGCCGCACTTGCAGCTTATGAGCAAGAGCTGGCAGAGGCGCGAGGTCGTGCCACTGGGATTGCGCGTGAAACCCGCGATAAACTTGCTGCTGAAGTGGAGCAAGAGCGTGCCAAAGTTGAAACTAATTTGGCTGCGAAACTGGCGGATGCGGAAAGTCGTATAGCTACAATGAAGACCAAGGCTCTGGCTCAGGTCGGGGATATTGCCAGTAGTACTGTTGGTGATGTGGTCAAGAAGCTTATTGGAAGCGACGTTACACCGGATGAAATCCGAGCGGCGATGCAACCGAGTGCGGGAGACTGACGATAATGTTCCTTATTCTTGCATCCGGATTGCCTTTTTTCGAGCGGCCAGAGACCTGGGTTGGGGTTGCGTTCTTTATCTTTGTTGGTTTGTTGGTATATCTCGGTGTACCGGGACTTATCAGCAAGGCACTGGATGATCGTGCCGACGGTATTCGCAATGAGCTGGATGAGGCTCGCCGGTTGCGCGAGGAAGCGCAGAGCCTGCTGGCCGATTATCAGAAAAAATCGCGCGAGGCCGAAGAAGAAGCCAAGGGTATCGTTGAGCAAGCGCGACGCGAAGCCGAGGCTTTGGCCGCTGAAACCCGCAAGAGTTTGGAAGATTCTGTTGTCCGTCGAGGTAAGCAAGCTGAAGAGAAGATCGCTCTTGCCGAAGCTCAGGCTGTAACAGAGGTCCGGGCGGCGGCAGTGGATACAGCGATTTTGACGGCTGAGAAATTGCTCAAGAGCAAAGCTGGCGGTAGTACCGGTGAGCGCTTGATTGATGACGGTATCAAAGATCTGCGCGGCAAGCTCAATTAGAGCTTGATCGGGTTTGATTGAGGTAACTCGCTTCTCTCGCAGACCGTTTGACGTATCTAAAGCAAAGCTTAGAGCTTGCATTTCTGCTCGCGGTGATTCCGATCTAATATCGAGAATGCTCTGGGTTTAGATGAGCCGGTCCAGTGCTTTTCGGAGGCGCCGGATACCTTCTCTAATATTTTCCGGCGTGTTTTGCGAAAAGCTCAAGCGGAAATTGCTGCGGCCGTTGGTGTTTGTCTTTACCATTTCGATAGTTGTCTGGCGGTCGGCAGTTTTGCGGGCGCTTTCCGGCGGGTAAAAGCCTGCGCCAGGTACGAAGGCAACTTGCTCGTTGGTGGTGGCGATGCGCAATAACTCTTTGGCGTCGATGTTTTGATTGAGCCGCACCCAGATGAACAGGCCTCCGTCGGGGCGGGACCATTGCGCCTGGTCAGAGAAATGTTTGGACAGTGCTTCGAGCATAACGTCTCGGCGAGCGGCATAAACCTCACGCGCCTTAGCGGCCAGGCTATCAAACGATGTTGTAGCCATCTGATGCATGACCATTTGATTGATCAAGGGGCTGTTCAGATCTGCTGCTTGTTTGATGAGCACGAGTTTTTGAATGATTGGCTCGGCGGCAACCATCCAGCCGATGCGAAGACCCGGTGAGATGACCTTGGAGAAGGTGCCGCAATAGACAACGCAGGATCGGTTGATGTCGCCGCAAGTCGCCAAGTCGAGAGCCTGGATTGGGGCGATTGGTTGACCATCGTAGCGCAGAGCGGTGTAGGCGGCGTCCTCAATGAGGGGCACTTCGAGCTCGCGGGCCAGCCGCAAAAGCTCAAGTCGGCCGGTATGGCTCAATGTTTCGCCGCTGGGATTTGCAAAATCGGGAACGATATATGCCATTGCCGGAATGCCACTGGGACTAAGTGCTGCGGCGTATTTGCGGCAGGCTTCCGGGGTGGCGTTCGAGTGGTCGCCAAGGCAGGGATCGTAGACCGGTTCAGCGGATGAGAATGCCTGCAACGCGCCAAGATAGGTTGGGGCGGTTGTCAGAATGCTGTTGCCCGGGGTCACGAACAGCTTGGCGAGAAACTCCAAGCCCTGTTGTGAGCCGTTGGTGAGGAGCACGTTTTCGGGACGACAGCCGATACCAAGGCTCGCCATGTGTTGGGTGATCCAGTGCCGGAGCGGTTCATAGCCTTCGCTGGTGGAATACTGGAGGGATTGGGATGCCGTTTTGGGGTTGGAGAGCACGTCTTGATAGGCTGAGCGGGCCAGTTCCGTGGGCAACAGGGCAGAATCTGGGATGCCGCCTGCAAATGAAATGACTTCCGGTTGTTCAAGCAGCTTCAGAAGCTCGCGAATATCAGATGCGCGCATGCCTTGTTCTCGTCGTGCATAGTGTGGTTGCCATGTTTTCTGGCTTTCGCTCATCATCTTTCGGCTTCTCCGGGTTTTGTATTGCATATAACATGTCAGCATTGCTGACCTAATGGCAAGGCAAATATTCCCGATCGGAGAATTGCGTTCACTGTTGCGTGAGAAAGCCCGTTGGTGCGAGGTTCAGTGTAGGGTGCTGATTATCCGCAGTGAATAGCGCGAAGGGCGGCGAGCGCCGGTTCGCAGGTTGTCCGCTCATGAGGCATTTCTGAGAGGCGAGGAGTTCGTAATGATTAAAGTTTCGCGTCGTGATTTGATTGTCGGAGCTGGGACGGCTGCAGCCGTGTTTGGTATTCCGGGCCGCTTGGTGTTCATTGGTGCTGCCGAAGCGCGGACGTTGCCGGAGCCGGGGAAGGGATTCCATAAGGTTAAGGTCGGCAATGTTGAGCTGATTACGCTTTACGATGGCATCTATCAGAAAAAGCACACGAGTGGCTTTATCAAGGGGATTTCTGTCGAGCAGACGAAATCAGCCTTGGTGTTGGGTGGCCTGAGTGATGCCTATGTGCCGATTACGTTTACGGTGCCGATTGTTAGAATTGGCGGCAAGACGATCATGTTTGATGCGGGAACGGGCGGGCAAATGACCCCGACTGCGGGATTGCTGGCGGAAAACATGAAGGCTGCCGGCATTGATCCTGCAAAGATTGATGTGATCGTGATCACGCATTTCCACCCCGATCACATCTTTGGATTGACGGCTAAGGGCAGCAATGCCCCGGTTTTTCCGAATGCTGAAATAGTGGTGCCGGAGGCGGAATATGCTTGGTGGCTGAATGAGGGGAATACCAACAAGCTTGGAAAAAGACGGCAGGGTCTCGTCAGGCGAATCCGGGCAACATTCCCCAAATGGAAAAATGTCAGTCAGTTTGAGGGCGGTAAGGACGCTAGCAACGGAATTACATCGATCAATGCGTTTGGCCACACGCCAGGGCATACGGCATTTCGGCTTGGTACGGGGGCGCAACAGTTGATGATCCTGGCTGATACCGCAAATGTGCCCGCGCTATTCGTTAGAAATCCAAGTTGGCATGTTGCGTTTGACATGGATGGCGAGCTGGCGGAGGCGACCCGGAGGAAACTTTTCGCGCAAGCTATCGCCGAGAAGGCCATGGTTGCGGGATACCACTTTGGCTTCCCAGGTGCTGGGACAATTGAGCCTGACGGCAATGGCTTTGCCTTTGTGCCAGCCTAGTTCTGACTGCGTCACAAGATGTTTGATACTGAGATGACTGGTGAGATGACTGGGGTGGCATGAGGTCTTATTCGAGTGCTGGAAGGGCTACTCTGCGCTTGTCAGGAGGAGGCCAACCGGCGTCCTTTTCCCGCTGGCTGGTTATCATGGCAAAGTCACCAGTGGCAGGGCGTGTGAAGACTCGGCTTGGTGCTGAAATCGGATCGATTGCTGCAACAGGGTTTTATCGGGCGGCGTCAAGAGCGGTGATAAGGCGACTGTCGAGAGATACGCGATGGAGAACCGTCGTGTCGGTGACGCCAGATCGAGACCTTTTGAAACCCTTTTGGCCTTCCGATGTCGCGCGGGTTGGTCAAGGTCGTGGCGAACTTGATGAACGAATGCAGCGGGTTATGGATCAAATGCCACCTGGGCCGGTGGTGTTAATTGGGACTGATATTCCGGCTGTTCGACCTTGCCATATTGCGGCGGCTTTTCGCGCTCTTGGAGGAGCAGACGCAGTGTTTGGGCCAGCCAATGATGGTGGATATTGGATGGTTGGGCAGCGGCGCGTGCCACGGCGGATCGCTGCTTTCGATGGGGTGCGATGGTCGACGATGCATGCCTTGGAGGATACGCGCCAAAACCTCACAGACTATGATGTCACTGAGGGCGCGAGGCTCTCCGATATCGATACGGGAGCCGAATTTTTAGCAGTCGAGGGGTGGTGCGGTCGGGTATTGCTGCCGGTTGTGTGAGGAGGCGTTCCTTCGCGGTTGAGAAGCGATATGTTCGATACCGAGACAACAAGTAGTTTTTATAGTAGTGTCGGTGTGCAACACGATGCGAAGAGGGACCGCCGTTCGGGTGCTTTGAAATATGACGCATTCTAATCCACAGTTTACTCCGGAGCAAATTCTCGGGGCAGGCCAGCGTGCGGAAGCCGAAGGCAGGACTGAGTATGCTGTGCAGTTCTTTCGCCATCTAGCTGACCATTATCCACATTCCAACGAAGCGGGTATCGCGCGTGAAGCGCTGGCGCGGCTCGGGCAGGGAGCCAATGGCCAACGTCAGGGCCAGAGGGGGAGTGATGGATACGTTGGCGGCCGGGCGCCTGAAGCTGGTGGAGGCCGGCATGGGGAGCCTTTGGTGCCGCCATTCACGCACGGCGGCGCTCTCAATGAAACCAATGGAGGGACTGCTTTCGGAGCTGAGGGATCAGCTTCGTTTCGTGACCCCTCGTTGCACGTTTCGTCAGACAGAGCCGGGAGAGGGTTAGCCGGTGATGGGCCGCCAGGGAATGTGCATGATCCCAGTCAGGTTAGCGGGCATGTTGCAGATCTGAATACGGGTTTGGACGGTGGCGTTGCTGAGCGGTCGCGGCGATCAATGCAGATCGCACCGACCGGTTATGATCCGGGAGAGGGCGTGTTTGCTGAAGATCTGCCTGAGCCGTTGCGTGGATATTGGATTGGGCGGACGCTGGCGGTTTTGTTCTCATTTGCTGGCGTTCTAATAATGATCGGTGGCGTTGGTTTGATGGTGCTGGCCTGGGTGCCAGAATTGATGAGGGTGATGGCGCCGGTTCTTTCCGCGAATTCTTCAGCGTGGGTTGTTGTGGCTGTTAGCGTTTTGGTCATTGTGTCTGGGCTTGCTTTGTGTCTGCTGGGCCAGTTGGCACGGGCGGTTTTTGATAATGCCGATGCCGCTCGCTACATTGCTCGGGAGCGAGCGATTGGCCGTGGAAACAGGGCATAGCAAGGCAGATATAAGCCCGAGTGTTTCACGAACTTACGAACTCTGCGACCCACGAACTTTACAGAAATATCCCAACGATATGTTACTCTTTTTCCAGGAGCCTGGGCATGATCTCGACGAAATTGCAGGGCCGGTGACGATTGTCGAGTTGCCACTTTAGGATGCCATTCCAAGCGTCTTTGCAGGCGCCAGGTGAGCCGGGCAAGCAGAAAATATAAGTGCCGTTGGTGACGCCGGCACAAGCACGGGATTGGATCGTCGACGTCGCGATTTTCTCATACGAAATCAGATGGAATATGCTTGAAAAGCCATCAACTTCTTTCTCAAACAGCGGTTTCAGAGCTTCAGGAGTAACATCGCGCCCCGTGAAACCGGTGCCGCCGGTGGTGATGATTGCATCAATGCTCGGGTCGGCGATCCAGCCTGAGACGCGGGCGCGAATTGTGGGAATGTCGTCTCTTACGATGGTTCGCTCGGCACGAATGTGTCCTGCCTCAGTCACTAGATGTTCAAGGGTATTGCCGGATGTATCATCCTCGACTGTTCGAGTGTCAGAGACTGTAAGAATGGCAATTCGTATAGGAATAAACGGGCGTGTTTCGTCCAATTGTCCCATTTTCGAGCCTCTTGGAAAGGGATTTGCGGAAGGGCAGAAAATGCCACGCTATTGTCTCAGATTTTACGGGAAACGTCACGTTGCGGATCGCCACGGGGCAAGGTTTCCCCGGATTCTTTAGAAAGCTCGGACGATCATGGGATGAGAACAGGGACGCAAAGGTCGATGCGTTGCTCGCGTGTGCAATCACGTTGGTTTTTGATATAAATTTCAATCATCGGGCGACTGTCGTCATTTTTCAATCCGCGGCGTTTCGCCTCTGCGGTTCTCAGATTGCGAAAGGCTTCGGCCATTGTATCTGGTCCGCCGATGTGACGATGCCTGAGAAATGCGCCTCCCGGAATACGGCATTGATCGATGCCGGCTACGAGGTCAATCATGATGGGATCGATAAGTTCAATGCAGGCATCGTAGACTGGCATATCGATTTGGGGGAGGGTTTTTGTCTTATGGACCAACCCGAACCCAGTTGGAGCCAGGGGTTTATAATTCTTAGCCGCTAGCCATTCAGATATATGTTCCCATGCAGCAAGGGCGGACGAATGGTGAGGTCCGACTCGACGTGCAAAGGCGACTTCTAGGGGCCGCAAGTATACAAGACCAGTACTCATGATAGCTCGTGCGTAGCTTTACTGAAACATGGCCCAAAGGATTGGAGCCATTTGACAAGCTTCCAAACTACTAGGTGGTTATTCTCAATCGCTTAAATTTGAACGTAAATGTTATCTGAATTTGAATCCTTTCATTTGAACAAATTTGCCAAAATTTTCGCGTTCTAATTTAGCGTACTGACGGGCCTTGTCTTCACTCCAGACGTAAGGGTCAGCAAATCCGAACTCCTCGGGGTTGCGTTGTGCGGTCATTGGTTGGATCTCGGCGCGACGCTTATCATAAGCGGCTACTTGCTCGGCTACGCCATTCTCATCGAAAGTATCGACGTGGATGGTTGTTTCAAGCGGCAGTCGCAAGCTGATCGGTTTGCCGCGAGAGGGCCAGCCCAACCCAAGGCCGGCGACTGCAAAGACGTGGTCGGGTAAGTTCAATATATCGCTGACTGCCTGAGACTCATTGCGGATTGCACTAATGGGGCAGCAACCGAGGCCAACGGACTCGGCCGCGGTGATAAATGCCTGAAGGGCAATGCCCGCGTCCACCGCAGCGTTGAAGAATGCATCCAGGTGGTCGTTGACGAAGGGTCTGTCGCGCCAGAGATGAATTTGACGCTGGCGGCGATTGTTGCCGCAGAAGACCAAAAATTCGGGAGCGTTAGGGATCCAGGCTTGATCGGTGAGCAGGTTGTTGAGTTTCTGACGGACTGCCGGGTCTTTCACGATGATGATGTCGCGCTGCTGGAGGTCGCTTTTTGAGGGCGAAGAAAGGGCGGTCGCTGCAAGAAGCTTGAGCAATTCCAGGCTGACGGGGGTGCCGTTGAAGCGCCGGAAAGAGCAGCGGGTGGCAATTTCTTCAAGTGCCAAAGTTGAAGAAAGTTGTTCAGGGGGTGTGTTCAGTTGCTCTCCGAATCGCAGGGCAAGTGCTTCTAGAAGCTTTTTCATGTTGTTTTCCTTGTCAGCTTTTAGTGCGATCCTAAGGGTCGACTATTGGGCCAGAGCCGCCTTGATGGCTACTAAGTCACGCCAGGCGAGCCTCTTAGCGGCCGGGGTGCGCAGGAGGTAGGCTGGATGAAGTGTAGGCATTATTTTCATCTGACGATCGCCGATTTGGATTTGGCACCATTTGCCGCGTAACTTCATAATGCCAGAGGGCGTTTCGAGGATTGCCTTGGAGGCGGGACCGCCGAGGGTGACCACAATATCCGGGGCGACCAGTTCGACCTGACGCTCAAGAAACGGTCGGCAGATCTGGATTTCCAAAGGTGTCGGCGTTCGGTTGCCGGGGGGGCGCCAATAAACCACGTTGGTGATGTGGGTTTGTGCCTCGTCAAGACCGATTGCTGCGAGCATCTTGTCGAGCATTTGGCCCGCGCGACCGACGAAGGGACGCCCCGCGCGGTCCTCGTCGCGGCCGGGGGCTTCACCGATCACCATAACTCGAGCGTGCTCTGCTCCACGATAAAAGCATAGATTCTTTGCGGTGGCTTTCAAGCCGCAACCCTCGAAGGCATTTAGCTGTTGAGAGAGCTCAAGAAGAGTATTTGATGCTTTGGCTGCGGTTCGTGCGTCATTCGTCGCGGCGGCGGATGAAGATGAGGCATTGTTAGGGGGGAGGGCTGAGTTAGGAGCGGATGCTAGCGGAGACGGAACCTGTGGGGCATGGTTCGAAGGGCTTGCGGGGGGGGGATTTGCGATACTTGCGTTGTTGACGGATGTTGTTACGGGCCGTGTTGCCGAGGCTTGTGGCGAGACGCGGGGGGGAGCCGATTGGATGCTGGCTGATTGATAATCGGGTATCAGGTCGTGCACTGAGGTTGGTGGCGTCGGGCCACGGGACAGCCAGTCGACGCTGATTTCGTCAATGGCGTCGTCCACGCCTGTTGCACGATACCATTCGAGTAATGCGAGCAGGGATGCACGATCATTGATATTGGAACTTGTGCCGGTATCGCGGGTGTCGGGTGTGTCGATCATGGATGACACCATATCGCGGGAGTATTTGTGCGCGAAGTGGGAAATTGCATTGGATCGGATATTGAATAGATTATTCGAGTTGGGCACCCGGCGGAGTCAGGGATCTGGTCAATGGCGCGAAAACAGTATCAGTCAGTGCTGTTCGCCATCGCGTCAGTCGTTTTGGGTCTGTTGGCGGGGCCGGGTCTGTTGGTGGGGTCGGGCCTATTGGCAAGGTAAGTCATCACGGTTCGAATTTCGGTGCCGTTTGGGTCAATAGAGTGCCTTGGTGACCTTGGGCGACCTTGACGGCTTGGGAGTGCGCTGCGAAACAAAATGGTATTATCGCCGGATGACAACGGGAAATGAGCAGATATGACGGATGAAGCAATGACTTTGCCTGAGCGCGAAGCAATGGAATTCGATGTGGTGATCGTTGGAGCCGGGCCTGCGGGGCTCTCAGCGGCGATCCGATTGATGCAGTGCGCACAGGAAGCGGAGCAGGAACTGACTGTCGTCGTTCTGGAAAAGGGATCGGAAGCCGGGGCGCATATTCTATCCGGTGCGGTTATTGATCCGGTGGGGTTTGACCGGTTGATTCCCGACTGGAAGGAGAAGGGCGCGCCGATCACGACGAAAGTGACTGATGACCGGTTCCTTTATCTCGGGCCTGGTGGCGACACGCGACTGCCGAACTTTATGATGCCGCCATTGATGCAGAACCATGGCAACTACATTGTCAGCCTTGGCGATGTGGCCGCCTGGCTTGGCGAACAGGCGGAGGAGCTGGGGGTTGAAGTTTATCCGGGATTTGCGGCTTCCGAAGTTCTCTACGATGATGAAGGCCGGGTCTATGGCGTGGCGACTGGTGATATGGGCGTTGGCAGTGATGGCAAGCCGCGGGATTCGTTCACACGCGGCATGGAATTGCACGGCAAGTATGTTTTGTTTGCTGAGGGTGCCCGCGGATCGCTGAGCAAAGAGCTGATCAAGAAGTTTGAACTCGACAAAGATAGCGAGCCGCAGAAATTTGGCCTCGGCCTCAAGGAAATATGGCAGGTCTCGCCCGAGCAACATCACGAGGGCCGGGTGCAGCACTCGTTTGGGTGGCCGTTGAATAACTCAACGGGTGGTGGGTCGTTCCTCTATCACTATGGTGACAATTTGGTTGCTGTGGGATTTGTGGTGCACTTGAACTACACCAACCCGTACCTATCGCCCTATGAAGAATTTCAGCGCTTCAAGACGCACCCGGCTATCCGGGGGACGTTTGAAGATGGGAAGCGCATTGCTTATGGGGCGCGGGCGATTACTGAAGGTGGGTGGCAGTCGATGCCGCGGTTGGTGTTTCCGGGGGGGGCGCTCCTGGGTTGTGCGGCGGGGATGGTCAACGTGCCGCGCATTAAGGGCAGTCACAATGCAGTGCTGTCGGGTATCCACGCAGCAGAGGCGATATTTGAGGCCGTGCAAGCCGGCCGCTCAGGTGACGAGCTGACAGCTTACGAAGTGGCTGTGCGCACGGGGCCGATTGGCAAGGATTTGAAGCGCGTTCGTAACGTGAAGCCATTGTGGTCTCGGTTCGGTACGGCGCTGGGTGTTGCGTTGGGCGGTCTTGATATGTGGCTCAATACGATTTTCTCAGGCGTTGGGCTGGGTTTCACCTTGGGGCACGGAAAGCCGGATTCCGCTACCTTGAAACCGGCTTCGCAGTCCAAAAAGATTGATTATCCGAAGCCTGACGGTGTTTTGACGTTCGACAGGCTTACGAATGTGTCTTTCTCGGCGACCAACCATGAGGAGCACCAACCAGTGCATTTGCGGCTCGGGGATGAGAGTTTGCAGAAATCGAGCGAATATGACGTTTTTGACGGGCCTTCGAACCGCTATTGTCCGGCTGGCGTATATGAATGGCTGGATGATGATAATGGCGGGGTTCGGTTCCAGATCAATTCGCAAAACTGTGTTCATTGCAAAACCTGCGATATCAAAGACCCGAACCAGAACATCACATGGACCTGTCCGGAAGGTTCCGGCGGGCCGAATTACTCGAGTATGTGATCTTCGGAATGTGGATTGTTGGGTGGATGCAGCTTGGAATTGGCTAGGTGACCGCTATGAAAACTCTTTTCTCTTTGAATGAGCTTGAGGCTGCCGCCGAGCTCGTTCATCAGGTTGTGCCGCCGACGCCACAATATGCTTGGCCATTACTAGCGGAGCGTGCGGGTTGCGAGGTGTGGGTCAAGCATGAAAACCACACGCCGACAGGTGCATTCAAGATTCGCGGCGGGCTGGTTTACATTGACGAATTGAAAAAGCGGGAACCCGATGTGGTTGGGGTTACATCTGCTACTCGGGGCAATCATGGGCAATCGATAGCGCTTTCGGCGCGGCGAGCCGGGTTGTCGTCGGTGATTTATGTGCCGCACGGAAATTCGCCTGAGAAAAATGCTGCGATGTTGGCTTTCGGGGCGGAATTGGTGGTGCATGGGGTCGACTTCGATGAGGCGAAGGATGAGTGCATTCGGGTGGCTGACGTGCGTGGTTTGCACGTGGTGCCGCCATTTCATCCGCTCTTGGTGCGCGGAGTTTCTACCTATGCTCTGGAGTTCTTTCGGGGTGCGCCAGAGTTGGATGTTGTTTATGTGCCGATTGGGATGGGATCGGGTGTTTGTGGGGTTATGCATGCGCGAGAGCTTCTGGGACTGAAAACCAAGGTCGTGGGGGTCGTGTCTGAAAACGCGCCAGCGGTGGCGTTATCGTTTGAGGCGGGGAAGTTGGTGCCGACGAATTCGGCGCGCACGTTTGCGGATGGCATGGCGTGCCGGGAGCCGCATGCCGATGCGCTGGAGTTGATGTGGCAGGGGCTTGAGCGAATTGTTCGGGTGTCTGATGATGAAATTGCTGAGGCGATCCGGATTTACTACACGGCGACGCATAATCTTGTGGAGGGGGCTGCTGCAGCGCCTTTGGCAGCTTTGTTGCGAGAAGCTTCAGGGATATCAGATCAACGGGTGGGCCAGCGTGCCGGCGTGATTTGCAGTGGCGGCAATATTGATCGCGGGGCGTTTGCCGAGATTCTTGGCGGATCTACCCCCGTTGCTTAAGTGGCTGCGTGTATTCTGGCTTTTGCAACGGGATTTACACCGGCATTGGTGCTTTCTCAGCACACGAGATTAAGGATTTTAGCGGACTTCTTGTTGGAAACTCGCGTCTAGCGCTACCAAATGATGTATAGTGGGTCGCTAAATTGCCTGAGTCTTTGGTATCGTGTGAAATGTTTCGCATTCCTGCGAGGAGCCTGTGCTCCCTTGAGAGGTTATATGCAACGTTGCTGCGGTCGGATTGTCGCGAATGGCGGGGTTATGGTGTCTCACCACTTCAGTGCAGTCCGCCGAATTGATGCTATCATAATTGTTGCAGTCGGTTGTGCCTTTTTGCTGATGGCAGGCCAGGCTGTGGCACGCTCTGCTTTTGCGGATGAAAATGTTACGGATAAATTTCAATCCTATCTAGGTAGTTATCTGGCTGGGCGCTTGGCGCGCGGGCTTAATGATACGCGCAATGCCGTTGTATTCTATAGACGTGCGCAAGTCAGTGATCCTAAAAACCGTCGAATAGTTGAACGGGCTTTCCTGATGGAATTGACCGAGGGCAATGTAAGGGAGGCGCGGGCGCTTGCACGCAAGTTGGTTGCCTTCAATAAAACGCATCGGCTGGCGCAGCTTTGGTTGGGTGTGACGGCATTCCGTGAGGGACGCTTTCAGATTGCTGATGGGCATTTTAAACTTGCTGGAAGCGGTCCGATTGGTGAGCTTACCAGCGCGTTAGCTCGGGCGTGGACGGCGATGGCGCGTCGACGTGGCCCCGCTGCACTCAAGCATCTTGAATTTCGGCGGCAGGCTGAATGGGCCAAGTTTTATTTAAACTACCATGAAGCGATGATCGCCGACATTGCCGGGCAGAAAGCTTTGGCACGCCAAAGTTACAAGACCCTGTTTGAGGCCGACCCCCGAACGCCGCGCACGACAATGGCTACCACACGGCACGCGGCAAGCCGGGGTGATTTATCGTTGGCGCTTGAGGTGCTGTCGCGAAATATTGCGAATTCAGGTGGTCAGGCGCACCCGTCGGTCGAAGTGTTGCGGCTCAAAATTGTGGCGGGCGAACGTTTGGGTATGTTGATTGCCACACCGCGCGATGGTTTGGCCGAGGTGTTTTATGGACTGGGGGATGCGCTGACAACGGAAGGCGGTTTGAGCCTTGGGATGATCTACCTGCAGATGGCACTTTATCTGAAGCCGGATTTTCCATTTGCGCTAGCCGCATTGGCGAATGTTTATGAGGCAACGAAACAGTATAATCGGGCGATTTCGACCTATGATAGAATATCAGCATCAACGCCGCTGAAGCCGTTGGTTGAAGTTCGACGAGCTGCCAACCTCAATGCGTTGAATCAATCAGCTGCTGCTGAGGCTGTTTTGAAGCAGTTGCTTGTGGATGTAGCTGGACGCGCAACGGGTTCGCAAAATGTTGCATCGAATGATGGTCGGGCCAGGCTCAAGGCGCTTCGGGACGTGCGTTTGACGGGCCGAGTGTTGCGGTCTGGGATGCGGGGCAAGGATGTTGCCGCATTGCAGGTCGCGTTGCAGCTTCTAGGCTTTGAGATTTCAGAGCGTGATGGCAAGTTCGGGCCAGCGGTATCGTTAGCAGTGGGGGCTTTCCAACGACAGGCCAAGGTGCGGGCTGATGGAGTTGTTGGTGGTGAGACGCGCAGACTGCTACAGGCTGCTTTGGCCGCGGCTGTTGAGCGCGAAGAGGCACGGTTAGCGATTGCCAGATTGAGTGTCGGCCTTTCCTCCGTGCAGAACGGAACGGTGCGAAAGGTTAATGAAGCGCTGGCCAATATGATGCGCCTGCGGAAGCGGTATCCTGAAGCAATTAAGTATTACAGCAAGATCATTGCGACGTTGCCCAATCCGACTAAGCGCCACTGGACCTATTGGTATGCACGGGGAACCTCATATGAGCGTTCGAAGGACTGGGCGAACGCGGAGCGGGATTTGTTGAAGGCGCTTGAGCTTAATCCGGATCAGCCGCTGATTCTCAATTATCTCGGTTATTCTTGGGTTGATCAGAACCGCAATCTTGAGCGAGGGCTTGAGTTGATCTCACGAGCTGTGCGGCTGAAGCCAGATGATGGCTATGTGGTTGATAGTCTTGGGTGGGCATACTATCGGCTGGGACGCTACAAGAAAGCTGCAAAGCATCTTGAGCGTGCCGTAGAGCTACGTCCCGATGACCCGATTTTAAATGACCATTTGGGTGATTCTCTCTGGCGAGTCGGCCGAAAGCGGGAGGCTAGATACCAGTGGGAGCTGGTGTTGACGCTGAAACCCGAAAAAAAGGCTGAGGAGAAAATCCGCAGAAAGCTGCTTGTTGGACTGCCAGATGCGGAGGATAAGCGAGCGATAGGATTGCCGAGACTGCTGAAGAAAAAGCCAAAAGCATGGAGCAGGAGAGCCGATAAGGCGCCGCAGCCGGCGGGTTCTCTTGCTCCTCAATAGCCGGTCGCGCATTTGGCCCGTGGATTACTTGATCGGGTGCTACGATGATTGTTGAGCGCGCATGCGCCAAGGTCAATCTCTCGCTAGAGATCGTTGGCAGGCGTGCCGACGGCTATCATGATCTGATTAGTCTTGTGGCGTTTGCATGTGACGTTTCAGATTGTGTCTCGTTCCAGCCGTGGCAACTTGGTAAATCTGGTCAACCCTTCCAACCGGGCCGAGCGGGGGCGGATCTGGCTGTACGCGTTTCGGGGCGCACAGGGGGAGACGTTCAGGGTGCGAACACTGTTTTCAATGTATTGGAAGCGGTGTCGATTGCGGAACCTGATTTGGTGCTAGGTTGTTTTTCCATCGAGAAGAATATTCCGGTTGCAGCTGGGCTTGGTGGCGGGTCAGTGGATGCGGCGGCGGCGTTTCGTGCGATTGGGCTTGCCAATGGTATCGATGATCCTGCCGAGCGGTTCGGAGAGATTGCGTGCCTTATTGGCGCGGATGTGCCGGTGTGTCTTGGAGGCGGGGGGCGGACGGCGGCAATGATGGCCGGCATTGGGGATCGTGTTTGGCGGCCTCAGGTGGGCGGGCTGCTTCCTCAGGGGTTGTTTGCGGTGTTGGTCAACCCTGGCGTCGGTGTGCCGACTGGGGAAGTATTCAACCGGCTACCGGTTAATGCCCTGTCGGAAGATGGAGAAACGGAGGTGCCGCTGGTGGCGCCATTCGATACTGTTGCGGCGCTGATCAATTATCTGAGCAGAACGCGAAACGATCTTGAGGTGCCTGCAAAGTTGATTGCTCCTGAAATCGGCTCGGTGCTTGAAGTTATCGAGGCGCAGCGCGGGTGCCTGCTCGCACGGATGTCGGGTTCGGGGGCGACATGCTTTGGTTTGTTTGAGGCCGAGGACGTGGCTCGTCGGGCCTCTGAGGATATTTTGGATGTTGAGCCCGACTGGTGGGCACGCGTGACGGGGCTGAGATAGATGCAAGGATGATGCTCGAGTGTATGTTCAATTCTAAAGAACTCGCCCCGGGCGATCAGGCTGTGGGGATGTGCCTCAGTTGCCGCGATTGATACAGAAGGCCACGACATCAAGCAGCGCGGTTTTTTCCGGGCTGTCGGGGAAGATTGCCATGGCGTCTCTGGCTATTGCGCCATAATGCCGGGAGCGTTCAAAGGTGGCTTCAATGGTTTCGTGTTTGCGCATCATTTCATGTGCGGTTTCGAGATCACCATCCTGGATGTCGCCATCTGTGATAGTGCGGCGCCAGAATGCGCGTTCAGTTTCATCGCCACGACGATAGGCAAGGATAACCGGCAGGGTGATTTTGCCTTCGCGGAAATCGTCGCCGACGGATTTGCCGAGATTGGCTGAAATGCCTGAATAATCCAAAGCGTCATCAACAAGCTGGAAGGCGATGCCGAGGGCTTTGCCATAGGAACGGAGGGCCGATTGCTCGTTCGAGGGGCGGTCTGCGATGGCGGCACCAACCTCAGAGGCAGCCGAAAACAGTGCGGCTGTTTTGGAGATGATGATTGCCAGGTAATCATCTTCGGTGGTTGTTAGGTCTTTGGCAGCGGCCAGTTGCATGACCTCACCTTCGGCGATCACGGCGGCGGCGTTTGAGAGAATTTTGAGAGCTTTGAGAGAGCCTACGTCGACCATCATGCGGAAAGCTTGGCCGAGCAGAAAATCGCCGACCAGAACACTGGCCTGGTTACCCCAAACGATATGTGCGGCGGATTTGCCGCGCCGGACATCGCTCTCATCGACGACATCGTCGTGCAAAAGGGTGGCGGTGTGCATGAACTCGACGCAGGCGGCCAGACGGATGTGGCCTTCACCGCTGTAATTGACCAACTTTGCGGATGCGATGGTAAGCATCGGGCGGAGGCGCTTGCCACCTGAATCGATCAAATGACGCGCAAGTTCCGGTATCAGATCGACATCCGAGATTGCTTTGTCGAGGATGATGCGATTGACGGCTCCCATGTCCTCTTGGACGAGCGCCAGAATGCGCTTTAGACCGTCAGATGGATCTCTTGAGCCTTCGAGAGGGACGACTATGCCCACCGGTTTTCTCCTCGTCGCACAAAGCTTAGAAGGGTTTGCAGTTGCCGACCCATGCTTAATTGTGTCTACTGTGTTGATTTTAAATAATATTTAGGACTGTTAGTGTTTCGGCGATAGGTGATCTCGTTCTGGTTTTGCTTACGTTATAGTCGGTGTTGCACCTGACAGTGTTCCCGGCAGATTGCCGCATGAGACCAAGTGATTGGAGGTGGGCTGCGTATGGTAGAATTATTGAGGTCAAATGATACCGTGTTGCTGAGTTTTGTTGAAGTCCTACTGCGTGATTCGGGCGTAACAGCAATTATCGCAGATCGCAACATGAGCATCATGGAAGGGTCGATCGGCGTGCTGTCAGCGCGTGTGTTGGTAAATGAAAGTGATGTAACCCGGGCCAGGCAATTGCTGCGGGATGCGGAACTGGGAGCATGGTTGAAGGACGATGGATAGTGCGGGTCTTGAAGAGGATTGTGCCCTGTCGGGTGATTACTTGACGAGCAGCAAGGTGACTGATGACGCCTTTCTCGGGGGTGAGATCATGGCGTTGCAGCCGCGTTCTGGATATCGGGCGGGGCTTGATGCCGTATTGTTGGCGGCTTCGGTGTCGAATGGTGAAGGTCAGCCACAGCGGATACTGGACCTTGGAGCGGGTGTCGGCGTTGTTGGGTTGTGTGTTGCGCGCCGTTTGCTGCGGGTTCATGTCATGCTGCTGGAGCGCGAACCGGTGCTTACGGCTTTGGCTGTTGAGAATATTAAGCGGAACGATTTGAGTGACCGGGTGGAGGTTCAACGCGATGATTTGCGTGCTCCGGCTGAGATTTTGGGACTTGAAGCCAATAGTTTTGATCAAGTGTGTGCTAACCCGCCATTTTATTCGGAGGATGCGTGCCGGTTGCCGCAAGATCCGTTGCGGGCTGCAGCGCATGCCATGGCGGGAGGAAGTCTCGATCAATGGCTGCGGGTGATGGCGCGGTTGACACGGGCCGGCGGAGTGGCACGGATCATTTATCGTGCCGATGCGCTGGGTGAATTGTTGGCAGCATTTGGCCGACGGTTTGGAGGCTTGAGCGTGCTGCCGATTCATTCTCGCGATGGCGAGGCGGCGCTTCGGGTTATTGTGTCAGGGAAAAAAGGGAGCCGAGGTCCGATGCGTATTTTGCCCGGACTTGTGTTACATGGTCCGGAGAAGTCCTTTCGACCGGACGTTCATAGGATTTTGCGCGAGTCGTGTGCACTTGAGGAAACTTGATGCGCGCGAAGATGACCCACACAAAGATGTTGCAATGTTTGGCATAACGTCAGGCTGGATGTTCGAGATTGTCTACTCGACCATTATTTTTAAATATGTCACCCCGTTATAGTTAGAGATCAAGGAATTGCCATGTGGCCATTTTCATCCTCGCCGACCGTTCCTGTGCTTCGCCTTTCCGGGCCAATCGGGATGGCAACACCGCTGCGGTCCGGGTTGAATATTGGCGATATGGCCGGGCCGCTTGAGCGGGCATTTTCCAGCTCTAAACTGCCGGCGGTTGCGATTGTTATCAATTCGCCGGGTGGTTCGCCGGTGCAATCGAATCTGCTTTGCAAGCGCATCCGGCAGTTGGCGGAGGAAAAGAAGAAGAAGGTTTATGTGTTCTGCGAAGACGTCGCGGCATCCGGGGGATATTTTATCGCGGTTGCGGGCGACGAGATTTATGCGGACCCATCTTCGATTGTCGGCTCAATTGGGGTGATTGCCGCGGGCTTTGGCTTTGATAAGGCGATTGAGAAACTGGGAGTCGAGCGGCGTGTCTATACGGCCGGCAAAAGTAAATCAATCCTCGATCCTTTCATGCCAGAAAATGAGGAAGATGTCGCGCGGGTCAAGGCGGTTCAGAAGGAAATTCATGATGTCTTTATTGGCGTTGTGAAGGAACGTCGGGGAGACAGACTAAAGGAGGTTGACGATGAATTGTTTACCGGCGCGTTTTGGTCGGGGACGTCTGCGGTTGAGCTTGGGCTGATTGATGGGATCAGCGACGTACGTACGAAAATGCGCGAAATATTTGGACCGAAGGTGGTGTTGCGTTTGGTTCCAATCTCGTCGGGCGGGCTTTTGGGCCGATTGCGCCGGATGCAACGAATGGAGCAGGTGGTGGGTGGATTGTCTGGAGCAGTGTCTAGAGCGCTGACTGGAGCATGTTCTTCCAGATTTACTGATGACGGGAGTCGTTCGCTAACGGACGATGCTATTTCGACACTTGAAACACGCATGCTTTGGTCGCGGTTTGGGTTATAGTTGGCTGGGGTTGTCGCAATCTGGCTCTCGCGATTATCAGGAGGTTTGACCTATGCCACAGCTCATTATGCTGGCTCTTTTGGGGACGGGTGCCTATGTGGGCATCCGGTGGATCAGAAAGCAGGCGCGAAACATGGCGAATGATATGGCGGCGCGTCAGAATTCTGCTCGTGGTGGAGGTGCGGGCTCTGGTCAAAAGAGTGGCCCGGTAGGTACAGGAGAAAAAGCGCGAGAGTTGGGCGAGCTTGAATGGGATGAGGCGGAGGGCGTTTATCGACCTCGCCGGGATGGCTCGGTTTGATGAAGCCCCGCGTGACACTGGTGGAGAACGCATTATAGTGCGCGACCTGATACCTTAATTGATGGCAGCATGGCAGCTCGTTCGCAAATGACAGCTAAACGCTCGAAAAATTATCAAACTGAAGATGTGGGTATGAGTTTAAGTCCCAAAACATCGTTTCAGGATCTGATCCTTACGTTGCAGCAGTTTTGGGCGCTGCAGGGGTGTGTGGTGCTGCAACCTTATGACATGGAAGTTGGTGCGGGCACGTTTCATCCGGCAACGACGCTGCGGTCGCTTGGGCCGCGCCATTGGAATGCGGCCTATGTGCAGCCTTCGCGGCGACCGAAAGATGGGCGCTATGGTGAGAACCCGAACCGGTTGCAGCATTATTATCAGTTTCAAGTGATAATGAAGCCGTCGCCGCCTGACTTCCAAGACCTCTACTTGGCATCATTGGACGCAATTGGCATTGATACGCGGGTTAATGACATCCGGTTTGTCGAAGATGACTGGGAGAGCCCGACGTTGGGGGCGTGGGGGCTAGGTTGGGAGGTTTGGTGCAACGGCATGGAGGTGACGCAGTTCACCTATTTCCAGCAAGTGGGCGGGTTTGATTGCAAGCCTGTGTCCGGTGAAATTACCTATGGTCTGGAAAGGTTGGCGATGTATGTGCAGGGAGTTGATCGGGTTTATGATCTCAACTTCAACGGTCGTGAAGATGAGCGCAAGCTGACTTATGGCGATGTGTTTTTGCAGGCCGAGCAGGAATATTCCCGGTTCAATTTTGAGTATGCCAATACGGAATTATTGTTCCAACATTTCAACGACGCTGAGACTGAGTGTCGTTTGATCCTGGAAAAAGGCCAGCGACAGAGCCGTCATGAGATGGCGCAACCGGCTTATGACCAGTGCATCAAGGCTTCGCATTTGTTTAATCTTCTCGATGCGCGAGGGGTGATCTCGGTGACCGAGCGGCAAAGTTATATGTTGCGGGTGCGGGATCTGTCCAAGGCGTGCTGTGCAGCGTGGCTTGAGACTGAAGGAGGTGGGGCATGATGCTTTCCACACCACAAATACTGGGTTTATTGGTTGTTGCGATTGGGATGCTGATTGTATTTTTCGTCATCCTGCGGCGTCAGCCGCGCCGCGTCTGGCTGTTCGCGTTGGTGCTGTTGGCAGTTGGGCTCGGGTATCTGGCAACGACGCCCGCGCCGACCAAGATTGCGCGCGCTGTTTTTGGCCATCAATATTGAACTAACACTCTATTCTACTTGAGCCCCCTAGCGGGGCGGTTATCTGAGCTCCTTTGCGGGAGAGTGAGAAAATTGAATGCCTGAATTTTTGCTTGAACTATTCTGTGAAGAGATACCGGCCCGTATGCAGGAGCGTGCGGCTTCGGACTTGAAGCGACTGGTAGCGGATGCTCTTAAGGCCGAGGGACTGCAGATTGGACAGGCGAGCGCTTATGTGACACCGCGGCGGTTGTGTTTGGTGATTGAAGATGTGCCTGAGGGCTCGGCTGCGGTTTCAGAAGAACGCAAGGGGCCGCGCGTCGGGGCGCCTGAAAAGGCGCTAATGGGATTTTTGCGCGGGGCGGGATTGTCTTCGATTGATGAGGCGCAGGTGGTGAGTGACCCGAAGAAGGGTGACTTCTACGTGGCCAAAATCGAAAAACCAGGAAAGAGCGCGACGGATATTATTGCCGCTGTCGTGCCGGAGGTGTGCGCGAAATTCCCGTGGCCGAAATCAATGCGCTGGGGGGTGAGTGATTTTGTTTGGGTGCGTCCGCTGCAATCGGTGCTGTGCTTGTTTGATGGCAAGCCGGTGGCGTTTTCTGTGGCGGGTATTGAGGCATCCAACGTGACAAGGGGGCATCGGTTCCATGGTGGTGCGCCCATAACGGTGACAAGTTTTGAGGACTACGGCACGCAATTGCAGGCGCGCAAGGTTTTGTTGCCGACCTCGGAACGGGCGGATGAGATTGCCGAGCAGGCCCAGAGGTTGGCGGATGCGGCCGGGCTGGAGCTGGTATCAGATCCAGCATTGACACTGGAAAACGCCGGTTTGACAGAGTGGCCTACGGTTTACATGGGCAGCTTTGATGAGGATTTTTTGGAGGTCCCGGCGGAATGTCTGATTACCTCGATGAAATCGCACCAGAAGTGCTTTTCGCTGCGTGACCCAAAAACCGGCATGCTCGCCAATCGATTTTTGATGGTGTCAAATTTGATTGCTGAGGACGGTGGCACTCAGATTATCTCCGGTAATGAAAAGGTGATCCGCGCGCGGTTGGCGGATGCGAAATTTTTCTGGGAGCAGGATCTTAAGAAGCCGTTGGATGAGATGGCTTCGGCGCTTGGTAATGTGACGTACCATGCCAAGCTTGGATCGCAGAAGGATCGTGTCGAGAGGATCATGGAGTTGGCGGCGGAGCTGGCTGAAGCGGTTGACGCACCTAAGGATGATGCGCGTCGGGCGGCGCAGCTTTGCAAGGCTGATCTGGTTTCCGAGATGGTTGGTGAATTCCCCGAGCTGCAAGGTTTGATGGGGCGGTACTATGCTCAGAGGGTTGGCACGAAAGCCTCGATCGCACTGGCTATCGAAGAACACTATAAGCCCAAGGGGGCTGGCGACACGGTACCAACGGAGCCGGTTTCTATTGCCGTGGCACTGGCTGACAAGATCGATACGCTGGTTGGTTTTTGGGCGATCGATGAAAAACCAACTGGTTCCGGCGATCCCTATCAGTTGCGACGAGCGGCGCTGGGTGTGATCCGAATTGTGCTGGAGAATGATCTGCGGCTGGGACTAAGAGAACTCATTCACGAGGCAATGAGTATTGTACGAATTCGAGATCATCGGAATGAAGGATTAGTCGAAATAACTAATTCTAATTATGAAACAAAACTCGAAACGGTGGAATACGCTCAGCCTTCCGCCCCCGATGCGATAGTGTCTGACCTCCTGTCCTTCTTTGCTGACCGCCTGAAAGTCCATTTGCGAGAGGAAGGTGTACGGCACGATCTGATTGACGCAGTGTTCGCTTTGCCCGGCCAGGATGACTTGGCGCTGGTGGTGAAGCGGGTTGAGGCGTTGGGTTTGTTCTTGGAAACGGAGGATGGGGGCAATCTGCTGGCTGGTGTCAAACGGGCGGCAAATATTCTTTCAATCGAAGAAAAGAAGGACGGCCGGACCTTTGATAGTGTGCCTGATGGCAAGCTGCTTTCGGAGCCGGAAGAGCGCGGGCTTGAAGCCGCGATCGCCAAGGTGAAATTCGATACTAAAGCTGCGATTGATGTTGAGAATTTCGAAGGTGCGATGCGGGCATTGGCTGAGTTGCGTGCGCCGGTCGATGCGTTTTTTGAGAAAGTGAAGGTAAACGATGCTGACGATCGCGTGCGTGAGAACCGACTGAAGATGCTTTCCGAAATTCGAGCTGCAACCTTGGCAATCGCGGATTTCTCCAAGATTTCTGGCTAGAGTACGTTGATCTTTGATGAAATCGCATGAGACTATTTGTGCGTGATCTAAGTGCTTGTTTTAGAGATTGAAACACGCTTTAGGCTGAAGTAAAAGTGCTGCAACCTAGAACGATCAGGCTGTAGCGCATTTCGGATAACCGTTATTTTAGCGGAAGTTCTATCAGCGATTGCCCTTATTCGGTCGCATACTTGGCACTTTTTCCCTGTACCCCCCAACTATTCATCATGATGGATTTGTTGATTGGCTCCGCGTCAGCGGCAGATCTCAGGGGGACTTTCTATGCGTAATTTGGCTGCATGCAGTTCGCTTATGAGCAATTTCAGATTGAGTCTTGGCTTCGGGGCTCGATTTCAATCGACCATATTGGTTGGCCTTTTGGCCGTCGGCTTTTCGCATGCGGCTGCAAACGCGCAGGTGGTGCAGACAGTTCGTCCGCCTGCGCCAGTTGCGGTCACCAGGACATCGGCCTTAGTGGCACCACGACCGTCTGAGGCGCGGAGACCGTCTGGGTCTGTGCCTTTAAGTTTTGCCGATTTTCCGGGTCGCTGGATTGGAAAGGCTAAGCTACGGTACGCCAGCGGTGGGCACGATATTCTCGATTGCCGCATTACCTATTTCCGTCGGAAATTGATGCAGCTACAGCAAACCATTCGCTGCAAGAGCGATAATCTCAAGCTTGAGATTAAGACGCGGCTGGTTGACCGGCAAGGCCAGATTTCGGGTGACTGGAAGGACCGGGTCTATAATTTTGGTGGGCGCATTTCCGGGCAGATTGTCGGCAACGAGATCCGCGCACTCATATCGGGGCGGAGTATGATCGCGGGGCTCAAGCTGATTCTTGATGGGAATAAGCATACCATAGAGCTTAAGCCACGTAACAGCATGATCCACAGTATGCATATTCGGTTGGCGCGCGGGTAGCTGGATTTTGTGCGCGCCGGGATTACTCATCCAAGGTTAGGGATGCAAGAAAGCGTCTGAGGGTGCGACTGCATCGCGGCGCGTGCGAAAAGGGTAGCCCGTGGCGGGTGTTTCCGAAAATTTCCAGACGTGCGTTTGGTAGCAGCGCATGCAATTCTGCCACCACAGGAACCGGTATGAAGGGGCTGCCGTCCGGGTGCATCAACAGTGTCGGTATTGATATGTTGGGCAGTTGATCGGTGAGATCGACACCAACCAACATTGTCGCGGCGGGCAGGATAGCGTCCTGGCTTGCCTCAGATTGCTGGGTTTCGTACCAGCGCCACATCGCATCGGGTAGGACGCCTTGGTGGAAGCGTTGCTGCATCATGTACGCGGACCAAGCTGCCATGCCGCCAGAGGCGATAAGATCCTGCCAGGGCTTGAGGTTCTCGATTGAACCACCTTTGTGGGTTCCGTTTGAAATCGTGAGGGAGGCCAGGCGTTCGGGATGGCGGGCGGCGAACGCGAGCGCAATTGTGCCGCCGATGGATTCGCCGACGAGGTGAACCTTTTGTTTGCCGTTCGGATTGCCAATTGCGCCGTCTGCAATATTGGTTGCTGCGTCGAGGACTGCGTTGAGATCATCGATCGCATTGTCCATCGACCATTCGTAATTTGCTGGCAAAGGTGAGGCGCCATGACCGCGCATGTCGAATGAGACAAGGCGATAGCGCTCAACAAGAGTTGGTGTCCAGCTGTTCCAAATGCCCTTGGAGGCGCCAAGGCCGTGGTGGAAGACGATTGTCTCGGCTGGTGTGTGCCAGGGGAGTGGAGCTTCCACCGTGGATATTGCGATGAGGCTACCTTTGAGGTCGATGGCTGTAAGGTTCATGGATCGCCCTTTCTGAAGCGTTGTTTTGGGTCATGCGACCGATATTCCGATGGTCTTGATTGAGGAAAAATTGGAGTGCCTGACGATAGCCTCTTGGTATCGCCTATTGCAGTGTCGTGCGGGGAGGGGCAGCATGTGGGTGTATTCGATTTGTTATTAAAATGGTCCGGAATGCGACCAGAGATATGAGGAAATGCCGAAAAATGATCTTTGACATGCGCACCTACACGCTTCGCCCGGGCATGATGAAGCAACATCTTGCTCTCTATGAAGAATATGGCTTGGGGCCACAGACAAAGAACCTGGGGCAGCCGGTGCTTTATGCGTTTACGGAAGTGGGAGATGTGAATTCCTACGTCCATATTTGGGCTTACAAGGATGTGGCTGATCGGGCTGCGCGTCGGGCTGTTATGTGGGAAGATCCTGAATGGCTTGCCTACACCAAGAAATCAGCTGAACTTGGTGCGCTGATTGCCCAGGAGAACAAGATACTCGTTTCTGCACCGTTTTTTAATTTGCCAGGGCGATAACCAAGATCAGCCTGTTTCCAAGGGTTTTGGAAACAGGCTGTGCGGTCTCGTTATTGAGATGCCGGACGGCTGACGCCTTACTGGGTAGTTGTTTGGGCCGCTTGTGCTTTTAGCGCAGCGCGGGTTTTCTGATGGGCGTTTTTTTCTGCGGCAAGTGCGGTTTTGGCAGCGCTGAGTTGTTTGGCAATTCCAGAGTTGGCTTTAATTTTTTCCTGCATGCGGGCGCTGGCCTTCTTCTCGGCTGTGAGTGCGGATTCAGCTGTGGCGAGTTTCTGCTTGATCGATTCGAGTGCCTTCTGGGCAGCGTCTGAACCGGCGGCCGATTGTTTGTTGGCTGACAAGGCTTGTTCGAGTTTCTTTTGGGTTTCATCGAGTGTCGTTTGAGTCTGCTTGAGGGAGGCCTTGTGAGTGGCCAGATATTTTTGAACCTTAGTGACTTTGGCGGTTAATTTTTCCTGAGCGATTTTTGCTTTGCTCGCTGCTTCACCTGCCGCAGTCTTGACCTTACTTAGCGCGCTTTGAGCGGCGCTCTGGGCGGCGCTTAAGGCGCTTTGGGCGGCGGTAACCTGAGATAGGGCGGCGCTGCGCTGTGAATTCATCCAGATAGCGGAGCCGCCACCAAGAATGGCTAAAACGAGGAGCAATATTGAAGATGTTTTCATGGAATTCAAATCCCTTCATTTGATTTACATGGCCCTTTAGGGCTCTTGGCGGTTATTTGTGCTGTACGGTCGCGTATATTCGGGCCGCATGAAACCACATTCGTCAAGCTTTTAGGGCGCTTTTTTGGGAGTGATGGTTGGTTTTTTGAATTCTGGCTGCTTGCGGACGCCTCGATGTCCCCTGATTGGGCTTGACGTCGGGGCGAGGGCAGTCGATATCCGAGTTGTCAGCTGGCTGGACGGTCGCTGCTGGGACATGAGGCTTTTGGGCTTAGCGTGTTCGGTGGAGGAAAGTCCGGGCTCCATGGAAATACGGTGGCGGCTAACGGCCGCCAAGGGTAACCTTAGGGAAAGTGCCACAGAGAGAAAACCGCCGAAGCGGCCTTTTTAGGCCGTGGCAGCAAGGGTGAAAGGGTGTGGTAAGAGCGCACCGCGCGAGTCGGTAACGGCTGCGGCATGGTAAACCCCACCGGGAGCAAGACCAAATAGGGGCGATCGGGAGTAGCTGGCCTTCGGGCCGGTTTGGCTTCAGGCTTGTTTCCAAGCTAGTCGCCCGGGTTGGTTGCTTGAGGTGTTCGGCAACGGACATCCCAGATGAATGGCCGTCGCGGAGGTAACTCCAGACAGAACCCGGCTTACAGGCCAGCTGACGCTTTGCCGCCTGTCGGGAATGAAGGGCCTTCTCAATGAGGGCCGAGGATGCCTGAGGTTTCGAGGAGGCGTTTGAGGGTTTTTATGGTTGAACGGTCGATGCGGCCATCAATGCGTGCAGGCCGGAAGTGGCGTTGGAATGCTGTGACTACTTTCTTCGTTTCGTCATCATATTTGGCTGTTTTGATTATTCCATAGCCATAACGACGTAGCATGTTCTGGGTCTTTGCGATCTGAGATGCTGCCGAGCCGATAGCAAAGCCCTGCTCGATGTTGCCAACATCGGCCGTAGCCATATTTGGTTTGCGGCTGATGTCGTCATCCTCGATCGGTTCGGGTTTTACCCAATGGCCAATGCCTGCACGATGAAGACGTCTCCAATCAAATTTTTCGCCGGGGTCGATTTTGCGCCCTGGTGCAATATCGGAATGGGCGACCACGTCGGTGGCCGAGATGTTGTGCCGAGTGATGATATCGCGGGCCAGGCGTTCTAGGCCCCGCATTTGGAGGTCAGGGAATGGAGGAGGGAATTGTGGGGAACCAATTCTATGGCCAATATTTTGGATTTCGATACCGATTGATTTCGAATTGATGTCTGTCTCACCTTGCCAGGAGGAGAGGCCTGCATGCCAGGCGCGGTCGGCCTCTGCGACCATCTGGATGATGTGGCCATCAAGGTCGATGACGTAGTGGCAGGAAACTTCACATCTGGGATCGGAGAGCACCTCGATTGAGCGTTCAATTGTTGGAAGGCCAGTGTAGTGCAGCACCAGAATGGACGGTTTGAGGCCACGCTTTCGGACGCCAATATTTGGAGAAGGTGAAATAGTGTGCACTTCGGTGCTGTCTGGAGGGAAATGTTTGGAGGTCGCGCTCACTGCTTTCGCTCCGTGATGACGCTTTCATAGGCGGCGTTGATAGCCGCAAGTTTGCGCGTTGCCATGTCGATGAATTCGGTTGGCACACCGCGCGAAACGTGAGCATCAGGATGGTTTTCGCGGACCAACATGCGATATTGGGCTTTGAGCTCGTCGAAACTAATGTCACGAGAGACATTGAGGACTGTGTAGGGATCTTCGGGGTCGTCGACGAACAGGGCGCGAGTGGTGCGGTAGTCTTGGTTGGAGAAGCCAAATATTTCTGCGATCCGGCGGAGGTGGTGCTCTTCGTCATGGTGGAGGATGCCGTCGGCGGCCGCAATGTGAAACAAGCCTTCGAATACGTCGTGCTTTAGTTGCGTTTCATTGGCGAGAAGGTTTGTGATTTGGCGGGCATAACTTTCGACGCCTGCGACGTCCTGTTTTGCAAGATCGAAAATGCGCTGGACGTTCTTTGCTTCTTCAGGGGGTGTTTTAAAAACGCGCTGGAAGGCCTCTGCTTCAGCTTTGGTGACGACGCCGTCGGCCTTTGCGATTTTGGCGGACAAAGCCACAACGGCGACTGTGAATGCGACTGTGTTGGTGGCGTGTTTACCTTCTGGGCAGGGGCCGAGCCCGAGCCCACACATCAGCCGGTCAAGGGCTGTGCGCAAGACACCGCTCTTTGAGATGCCGAAGGCGTCCGATAGTGTTTTCCAAACCATCCAACTGCTTTAGCGTTTTTTGTATCGGGATTGAAGATGCTTCGTTCACTGGGAAGAGGTGGATATGCGCCTCAGCGCTCAATAAATGTGGCGAGGGCGACCGAGTTTTAATGCATTAGAAAATGGGCAGAGATGGGGCTAGACTGCGTTTATGGATGCCGAGCCTCGTTTGAGGCTCGGTCCGAGTTTCTCTCGTTCGTTTAGCGCAAAGTTCTGCGCATTATGGACGAACGTAAGCGTAGCCATTTTCCTGAAGTTCGATTAGGCGGACGACGCCGGAGGGCACCTTGCTTGCTTCGCTCAAGAGTGTGACGGCTTTGCCGGCTTTTTTGCTCATTGCGCGATGAGTGTTGCCGCAGGCTGAGAACTTGAGATTGGGATTTGCGAGTGCCAAGGCGGCTACGCGATTTTTCACGGGGCTGGTGTCGGAGCGCAGCATGTGTAAGCCGGGGCCGTAAGCGACCACCTCGACAACAACCTTTTCACCCTTACCGTTGTAGTACTTGATGACATTTTTGACGTTGTTGAGAGCCATGTTCATGACCTTTTTATTGTTCTGGTCAACATGAACGGCGACATAGTGGGTCTTATCGGCGGCTATAGTGGGGGTCGTGACGGACATGACTGCAAAGAGTGCTGCCGCGATGGCGCTGAGAATTTTCATTGGGTCGGTTCTCCTTACTTATTCAGAAAATGCAATTTGATGAACGTATCAAGTCGCTTGAAGTTAGATAGCTGTTTTTCCACACAATGACGTGAAGATAATATTGAACCGGCTCATGTTTTCGTGTGCCTGTTGCGTGGAGGAACGTGCTGTGGCAGCTAAAAGATCATATCCAATGGGGCTCAATTGCGAATGCATCTTGATATCTTAACTTCCTTAGCAAGGCGAGACCGCAAGCATAGGATGCTGTCTGAATATCTGCGCAAGCCCCTGGTGGCCGTTTGAAGTATTTGCTTAACGCTATCTTAAGTTCATTCGAGTGTTTCCGACTAAGATCTAAACACTTTAGTTCTTTTTGGGTTTAGCAAGAAGAAGACTACAGGGAATGGCGCATGCGGCGATGGCGGTATAGATTCCGAACGCATTGATGTAGCCAATCATTGTTGACTGACGAACCATCTCTTTTGACAACTGTGCCAGGCCTGCGGTGGTTTGGATGTTCCACCCGCCGAGCAGAGAGGGGAAGGTCTGTAGATGGGTGAAGTCGGTGATGAATTCTGTCATGCGAGCATAATTTGCGCCGGTTGATTGAATGATTACGGTGACGGCAATGGTGACCGATAAGCTGGCGGCAATATTGCGGAGAAGATGAAAGATGGCCGTTGCTTCGGGTCTGTCTTTGCTCGGAATATTCGCGAAGGTTGTGATCGTCAGTGGTACCCAGATGGCACCAACGGAGGCACCTTGAAGAATGCCATTGAGGATGAGTTCCATCGGTGTGACTTCGAGCGTCATCGTCATCAACCAGGTGCCCGCTATGAACTGCAGGAAGAAGCCCGCACTCATGCTTATTCGCGGATCAAGACGGCCGATGAACATGGCCGCGAAAAACCCCATAAGGCCACCAATGCCGCGACTGCCAACTATTTCGCCAACCAAGGCATCTGGAAAACCGATGTAGGTTCGCATCAGTACAGGCAGGATGATCATGGGCATGAAGTTAACCACGCCGAAGATGGATACAAGTATATAACCAAGCGCCAGGTTGCGATCGAGCAGTAGCTTGAGATTAATGAAGGGTTTTGCGGCCGTCAGGCTATGGACGATGAAAATGTAGAATGAAACGATGCCGGCAATCGTGGCGATATTGATTTCGTAGGAATCGTACCAATCGAGGCGTTGGCCACGGGCGAAGACAAGCTGTAAGCATGAAATGGCAACCGAAAGAGAGAGAAAACCCGTCCAGTCAAACTTGAAGCCCGGTGGTTTTTCGTCAGGTGGAAGGTTGAAGCGCAAGGTTGCCATAGCGGCAAAGCCAACGGGCACGAGAAGATAGAAGGCGTATCGCCAGCTCGATTCCTCGGAGATGTAGCCGCCGAGTGGTGGGCCGAGAATTGGGCCGAGTACTACGCCCATGCCGAAGAGGCCAAGCGCCATGCGGTGTTGGCGGACGGGAAAGGTGTCGAGCAATATTGCCTGGGCCAGCGGCACGGTTGGAGCGCCGATGGCGCCTTGGGCGATGCGCCACAAGATGAGCGTCTCAAGCGACCCTGAGAGGCCGCACATCAAGGTGGCGAATGAGAAGCCGGCAGTGCAAGCAACCATAACGCTGCGACGGCCAAAGTTTGCGACCAGCCATCCGGTCATTGGGGTGGCGACGGCTGTAGCCAACATATTAAATGTCATGACCCAGGAGGCTTCGTCTGCGGTTGCAGACATTGAGCCTTGGATTTGGGGCAACACCGTTGAGGCAACCATCAGGGTGGTGAAATACAATGTGACGGTTAGAACGCCGGCAAGCAAAATGAGCACGCGGCGTAAAGCCGGGATTTCATCTGCTGTGGTGGCGGCTGTTGTCATGGTTATCTTGGCTGATGTTCATCGGGTGATAGGCAAGTGATAGAGTATTGCCGGAAGGCTGGCTAAATGTCTCAACAGAGGGCCTCACTATTGCGCAATATTGAGCTGGTGATCACCAAGTTGTGCAGCGGTGTGGGGCTGGTATGCGTTATGGGTATTGCTATGGAGTGCGTAGTTGAACTGCCGGAGTGAATAACTGCGACTGAAGACATCCGCCGTGTTGGGTTGCCGTACGACTGATGCGAATAAACCATGGGTCGAGCGAGCTGCTGAGGAGACGCAATGAATTTATTTGGTCAGGTTATGATGACGGCCGTAGGATTTTTAGCACCGTTGTTGGTATTGTTTATTGGGGTTGTCCTGCTGGCGCTGATTATCATGTTTGTCTTTGATATTAGCCAGAGGAAGGATGCCATTCGGCGGAACTATCCGGTTATCGGCCGGTTCCGGTCACTTTTCACAGTGCTGGGGGAATTTTTCCGGCAGTATTTCTTTGCGATGGACCGCGAGGAGATGCCGTTTAATCGGGCGGAGCGGGACTGGGTTTATCGGTCATCGGCCGGTGGTGATAACACGATTGCTTTCGGATCAACGAAAAACCTGGGGACCGTGGGGACATCCATTTTCGTTAACTGCCCTTATCCGATGCTGGATGAGGAGACGAGTGTCGCGCCGAGTGTGGTGATTGGCCCCTATTGCACGCAACCTTATGAAGCGCAGTCGATAATCAACATTTCAGCGATGAGCTATGGTGCTATTTCAAAGCCCGCGGTGCAGGCTTTGTCACAGGGGGCGAAGCTTGCAAATTGCTGGCTGAACACTGGAGAAGGTGGGTTGTCACCGTACCATTTGAAGGGTGGAGCCGACATTGTATTTCAGATCGGGACGGCGAAGTATGGCGTGCGTGATGCAGAAGGAATGTTATCTGATGAGAAGTTGCGGGAAGTAGCACTGCACGATCAAGTTCGAATGTTTGAGATTAAGCTGAGCCAAGGCGCCAAGCCGGGTAAGGGTGGCATTCTTCCTGCTGTGAAGGTGAATAAGGAGATCGCATTAATTCGTGGAATTCCTGTGCGTCAGAGTTCGATTTCGCCTAACCGGTTTTTAGAAGTCAACAATAATGGCGAACTATTGGACTTCATCGGACGCGTGCGGGAGGTGACAGGGAAGCCAACCGGTTTTAAGTGTGTGCTTGGTGCATATGGTTGGCTTGGTGAACTATGTGAGGAGATCCACCGACGCGGGATCGAACATGCACCAGATTTTATCACGATCGATAGCGGTGATGGTGGCACTGGGGCAGCACCGATGCCGTTGATGGATAATGTGGGAATTCCGATCAAACAATCGTTGCCGATGGTGGTGGACATCCTTTCGCAGTATGGTTTGCGCGATCGGATCAAGGTTATTGCGAGTGGTAAACTGATCACGCCGGCGGAGGTTGCCTGGGCTTATTGTGTGGGCGCTGATTTTGTTACTTCAGCGCGCGGGTTCATGTTTGCGCTAGGGTGCATCCAGGCATTGAAGTGCAACAAAAATACATGTCCAACCGGCATCACAACGCACGATGACAGATTGCAGCGAGGTCTTGATCCGGTTGACAAAGCGGTGCGGGTGAAGAATTTCGTTGGGAAAATTCGTTATGGTGTGGGTGTCATTGCGCATTCCTGTGGGGCCAAACACCCGCGCGCCTTGAAGCGGTATCATGTCCGATTAGTGCAGGCAGATGGCAAGTCAACGCCGCTTGATGAGCTGTTTCCCTATCCTCAATCGACTAGTGACCCAGCTGCATCGGTACGCTCAAGTTTGCATTCGATTGATGGCTGACACAATCCAAAGGATTGCTGGGATTGTGTTGGTTGTTTCGCTCGAGGCTTGTTCGAGCCATGTGCTGGCTGGCTTAGTTGTTTGAGGAATTTCGACAACCTGCTAAGCGTCCTTGAAGATCAATTCAGTTTGGCCGACGCCTTCGATCTCGAATAAAATATGATCGTTTGGCTCAAGGCCGAATGTCGGCAACAAGCTGCCGGTGATGACGACCATGTCAGCTTTGAGGGGACGACCACGGGAGGCCGCCAAGTTGGCGACCCAGGCGAGGGCGCCCATTGGATCATCTGTTTTGCCTTCGTTGGAGATGGCACCATTTTTGGTCAGTCGGCCGGTCAAGCCGTTGAGGTCCATGCTGGCTGATACAATCTGTTCAGGGCCAATTACGATGCCGCCGTTCCAGGCGTTGTCGGCGATCAGGGTGCGAACTTCGCACTCCGCATAAACGGCGTGGCGGTCTTCAATGATTTCGTAGGCTGCCATAACGGTGCCGACTGCGGCGCGCGCATCTTCAGGGGAATAGGGTTTGTCGCGAAGGGGGAGGTCTCGGGCCATGCGGACGGCTAGTTCGCATTCGATGACGGGGTGGATATAGTCGGCTGCCTTTAAAGTTGCCGGTAAATTAGCTGATGCGGAATGGATTGTGTTAGCAAATATCATGCCGCCGCAGGGGTGATCAATGCCCATCAGATCCTGCATGACTTTTGTGGTGGTTGCGATTTTGAGGCCGGCTATCTGACCTCGACTGGGCAGCCAGAGATCGCGCAAGGCTTCTTGTACATCATAGGCCTCCTCAATGGTGCGCGGGGCCAAGCTGTCAGAGAGGTTTTTGTATTGAGATCCGTTGGCGTGGTCATCGGCAAGGAACTTTGCTGCGGCCTCGGCACTGAATGTCGCCATTTCTCAATTTCCTTTGGATTGGTTCATTGAACCAGGGGACATCGAGGCATGAAGAGTTAAGCCTCGATGGTTTTTTGTGGCCGTATATTCCAGGTCTATGCGGTGCCTATAAGAGAACCACGTGGCCGAGTTTGGAGTTAGTCTAGCCTGCAGGCGGTGTGGTTTCGGCAAATGCGGGGACCGCAGCGGCAAATTTTTCGAGCCAAGCAACCATCTTCGGTGAAGCAGCCCGCCATTTGCCTTCATAACGGAAATCGAGATAGCCGAGGGCGCAGGCGACGGTTATGTCGCCATAGTTTGGATGGCCGGTCCACTCTGGTGGATGGGCTTCAAGTTGAGTGATGGCGCCGTTGATTTTATCCCACTGGCGGTTCACCCAGTCTGCATTCCGGGTTTCTTCGGATCGGAAACGACCCTCATAAACGATGAGAACGGCAGCATCGAGGATGCCGTCGGCGAGAGAGGCAGTGGTGAGGGTTGCCCAACGGGCGGGACCTTCACCGGGAAATAAAGTCGGGCTTGCGACCTGAGCATCAAGGTATTCGCAGATCACGTGGCTGTCATAAATTGGGGTGCCATCGTCGGTGACGAGAACTGGGATCTTGGAAAGCGGGTTTGAGGAGAGCAGAAATGCATTATCGGCATTGCTGGGGTTGGTAATGACTTCTTCGATCTGGTTAGCTAACCCTTTGACCCGAGCTGTGACGCGGACTTTGCGGGCGTAGGGAGATGAGAGGGACAATAAGAGTTTCATGGGCGTTTCAGTGTCCTAGTTTTCTTTAACGATGACGCGATGATCGCGGCACTCAGTTAGGTTTTTTAATTGCAACAAGACTTGATGGACGCATGGTGCCTTGAGTTTCCGATGTGGGCAAGTGTGGTTCGGATCTTAGCAGGTTTCATTTTGATAGAATTGCTCTAGATTTTTTCGCTTGTCTCATGACTTTCTCTGTCGTTCAGGCAAGAGGTAGCGTCGGACGTGAGTGGTTTGCTCCGGTGGCGGGGGCTGCATCGTATTGTGCACGCAAGCACGGTGAGGCTTGCGGCCTTGCCGGCAAGGCCGCAACTGATCGCCCAGGGAGGCTGTGTTGTGGAAGGCTTGTATTGTATATGAATAGTGCGTGGAGAAGCATCGCGAATTCCAGGACGCAAGTTCACTGAAACCAGGTGCCGCCCCGCTTCGACACCGGATGCGAGTTCTCCACGCGAAGGAGGGTATAGCAGGTCTGCGGCGGTTGATGTGGTATGTATTGGCCGACATGAATTGAAAGTGTTGAAAACATCTCAGTGCTGCGAGGTAGAGAAATCAGCGTCGGGATGAAGTAGATTAAATGGAGGCTTCTAAAGCTCCTTTATTCTCGGACTTTTAAGCCGGACCGTTTTTGTCTTGTTCTTTCCAGGTTGGTGACTGGAATGAGAGGGCCTAGCTTTAGATGTTGCGAATTGGCTGCGGTGGCCATCGATTTGCACATCAAAACTTGAAAATTGATGAAATTGCCTATTGACGATTCAATGTCGCCTAGCTGTCGATGCGGCATCCAAACTATCGGTTGCCGAGAGCCATTTATCTTCAGCCTGGGCTAAATTTTTTGCAAGCAGGCCGCGTTCTTTCGAGAGCTTTTTTGAGGTTTCTGGATCGCGCGTGTAAAGCTCAGGATCAGCCAGTTTGGCATCGAGCTTCTTGATTTCTACTGTGAGACGCGAAACGTCTTTTTCGGCTGTTTTGACTGCATTTTTCAGCGGGGCAATTTGCGATCGAAGTTCTGCGGCTGCGCGCCGCTGTTCGGCGCGGGCGGCGCGATCGTCGAGACGATTGGCTGTGGAGTTGCCGCCGCGCATGGGCCGGGATGTGCGTTCGGACAACAAGCGTTGCTGATAGGTGCCCATGTCACCGTTGAAGGGTTGCACGGTGCCGTCTTCGACAAGCCATAGCCGATCTGCGCAGGCATCGACCAAATGACGGTCGTGGCTGATAATGATCACGGCGCCTTCATAATCATTTAGTGCCTGGATGAGGGTTTCGCGGCTGTCAACGTCGAGGTGGTTGGTTGGTTCGTCGAGAATGAGGATATGGGGGCCATGAAAGGTGGCGAGTAGCAAAAGTAAGCGGGCTTTTTCGCCGCCAGAGAGGGTGGAGCAGCGGTTGTCAGCTCGTTCAATGCCAAAACCAGCTGCGCCCAGTCTGGCGCGGCGTTGGGATTCACTGGCCTGAGGCATGAGGTCGGTCATGTAGTCGATGGGTGTCTGTTCGGGGTTGAGCTCATCGAGTTGATGCTGGGCAAAGTAGCCGAAGGTAACTTTGTTGTGGCTCCACATCTCGCCGGTTAAAGGGGGCAGGCGGCCGGAGATCAGTTTGGCGAACGTGGACTTGCCGTTGCCATTCTGGCCGAGCAGCGCGATGCGGTCGTCGTTATCGATGCGCAGATCGAGACCGCTGAGGATGGGCTTATTTGGTTCATAGCCTGCTTCGACATGCTCCAAGCGGATTAAAGGGCTGGCGAGCTCTTTTTTGGGTTTGGGGAACTGAATCGGGACGACGCGGTCATCAACCTGGGCGGCAATGGGTTTCATGCGGGCCAGGGCTTTAATCCGGCTTTGGGCCTGGGTGGCTTTTGTGGCTTTGGCGCGGAAACGGTCGATGAAGGATTCGATGCGGCGTCGTTCGTCATCCTGCTTCTTTTTGAGCTTGCCCTGGAGGCGCTGTTGCTCGCGGCGCGTTTCTTCAAAGGCGTCGTAGCCGCCGGTGTAGAGGGTGAGTTGGCCGCGGTCGAGATGGAGGATGGCGGTGACGGCGGTGTTGAGAAGATTGCGATCGTGGCTAACCATCAGGATGGTGTATGGGTAGGATCGCAGATAGTTTTCGAGCCAGATGGTGCCTTCGAGATCGAGGTAATTGGTCGGCTCGTCGAGGAGCAGAAGTTCGGGTTGCAGGAAAAGCACGGCGGCGAGGGCTACACGCATACGCCAGCCACCCGAGAACTCGCTACAGGGTTTATTTTGGGCGGCTTCATCGAAGCCTAATCCGGCGAGTATCTGGGCGGCACGAGAAGGAGCTGCGTGGGCGTCTAGGTCGTTTAGGCGCTCATGGATGTCGCTGATGCGCTGTGGATCAGTGGCAATTTCGGCTTCTTCCAAAAGTGAAGTTCGTTCCACGTCTGCCGCAAGAACCCAATCGATCAAGGTGCTGTCGCCGCCAGGAGCTTCCTGCGCGACATAGCCAATGTTGGCTGATTTTGGGATGCCGATTGTGCCATCATCGGGCGAGATCTGATCGGTGATCAGGCGGAGCAAGGTTGTTTTGCCTGCGCCATTGCGACCGATGAGGCCGACTTTGTAGCCAGCGGGAATGCCTACAGTTGCTTTGTCGAGCAAAAGGCGACCGTCGATGCGGTATGTAAGATCAGAGATGTGAAGCATGGGGATCAGATAGCGCTCAGAAAGCTCTATGTCATCCCTTGAGAGAGAGTTCGGTGACCTCCCGGGCGATTGGCCACGCCAGGTTGCGTACCAAACGCTTGGCGCCGGGTGTTGGAAACAAACATCGCTAACCTGCAATAACGGGGTTTAGTGATGCTGCCAGCAGGCGCATCTTTTGGGCGTTATCTGGAAGTGAAAGCTGGGTGTCGAACCATTCAGTGACGAGTCGGCAGACTTGTTCAGGAGGGGCTTTCGAAAGGGCGCCTGGGTCAGAGAATAGCTGCAGATCCTTGCTGCTCCAACCGCGTTTGGTGAGTTCGACAGATAATGTGTCGAAATCTGTCCGAGTTGGCTTCTGATAGACGGTCTTGAATTTCTTGCCAGCTTTTAAGGCTTCGAGAATTGCTATCGACTGGGCAGGAAGAGGACCGGATTTTCCGGGGTCAATGAAGATCGGCAAAACGGATGCGCTCATTTCTCCTTCAGAAATATATCCATAGCAGGCTTTGACGCTGGTTTTTGTCAGGAACTGCAAGTTGACGACAAATGCGGTGGCCACGGCTTCCAGATTGGCAGGTGGGGCTGATAATGCCGTGCGGGCGTTATTACGGCGCAGTGCAACCATGGCTTGCACAAGCAAAGCGCTGAGGTCTTTTTCAGATTTCTCTTCGCGATGGGAGCGCTCGATTTCACTGAGTAAATTGCGCGACCATTCGGGGAAGTCCAATTTCAGTTGCTGCCATAGCGTGGTGCCTAGCAGAGGTACGGTCGGAGGCGGGGGTGGAGCCGGGACTGCAGCGGGGATTGGGGCTGCGGGTTGCGGCGCTACATCGGCCGTAGTGCTGGTTATTGGTTGTGGGAGTTCGGATGGCGGAGCAGGTTGGCGAGCGGCGCTAATGGAAGCAGGCTGCCTGGTTGCTGCGCTCGTGCTGGCTGGTTCGCGGGCTACGCCTTTGGGGGCCGGTACGATGATCGGGTTGCTCACTATACTCTGTCCAGTCAGTTGGACATAGAGTTTGGAGGCTGATCTTGGATTTGTATAAACCCACCAACCGGAAGCGCTGAGGCAGCCGACAACGGACGCTAATAAGAGTGAGGTCGTTATGAGCCCGACAATTGAGCGACGTTGCGGGGGTTGGTAGTCATCGTCTTCTTCGTCGGGTGGAGCGTAGGCATCCCGGCGAGGGGCGAGATTTTGCGTTGAGTGAGGAGGGGCGCTTGTGGCACCCCTAGGTATTGGCGAAGGGCCCTGATGCTGCTCAGGTGCCTGATGCTGCTCAGGTGAATGTGTAAGCGGCCGATGAGTCTGCTGGCCAGGTGCATGGGGTCGATCGGGGCGTTGTTGGTTTTTGGCATTGGACACCATGGCCCCGGGGTCTCCAAGAGCAGGTGCACGAGGATGCGAGCGGGCTATGTTGTCGGTGGTGCTTGGCGCTTCGGGTTGCCTCTCGGATTGGCCTTCAGGGTAAAAAGCTTGCCAGTTGGTGGATTGTGGACGGTGGTGATCGGAGGGTTTTTCGGCCGGAGCGCTGTGGGGTGCTGTGGTTTTGGATTGTGTTGCGGATTGGGGCTTGGGTTGCTGTGAGGCTGGCGATGAAGTGGGAGTGGTAGCGGTTTTTTTATCTGGAATGGTGTTTGATGGGCCGCCAGATGTTGGGGATGATGGCGTTGCTATAGTCTCGGGTTCACGTTTGGTATCAGTGTCTTTGGTGCCCGTGTCTTTGGTGTCAGTGTGCTTGGTGTGTACTTTACTATTTGCGAAATATTCTTCGAAAATTTCCGCGGCGGGGCTCCACTTGGCGAAGCCTGCACGCCATATAAGGTCCTCTGATCTCAGGTGACCAAGCTCGATAACTTTTTTGAGCTCTGCATCGGTGATCGGGCCATATTGCTGGCCATCACGAGCAAGATACCACTCGTAGTCTGAAGACGAACCGGACATGTCTTGCTAAGCCCTCACCCTTCCGACGCTTGTAATTGGAGCCACTCGCGTGCCGCTGCGGTTCATGATCCTGGCTCGGAAACATGCGAGGCCCAGGCCAGCGCGCCAACTTAGGTCAGTGCGAAGTTGAATGTCCAACGTACTGCCCCCAGGGTCAACATTCCTGATGCCAACGTTATTTGGCACCTACTTAATCTCATGATTGCGTGGCAAGTTTGGCAAAGTGATGCGAGTTTTGCACTGTTCTGTGAAATCAACTGGTTGATTGATTAGTGGTGTTTTTGTGATGAAATCGAATTTATGCCGCGTGGGCGGATAGTTATGGTGCTCAGCGAATAATTCTTATGAGAAATACTGTGATTTGATATCTTTTGCTAATCCGGCGCGAGATTAAATCATGATCATTTTAGACGGAAGTGCTCAATCGAAGCTATCCGAAATGTGTGCCGGTCTATAACTTTTTGAAGTATAATGCGTTTTAAATTTTACCAATAGCGCCGAGGGGGACGAGAGTGCTTAGAATAGGAATGACCTTGCTTGAGACAGCGCGGCGTCGATCGGCCTCATAGAACGGCGCTAACAGGTGGTTGATGGGCTGGGAAGTGGTCGCTATATTGCGCTGCAATACGCATGATTCCTGAAGTTAAGCCTCATTCAAACCAGCCAAAACCATAACAAAAGACGGGACAGATATAATGGCGATTGAACGCACCTTTTCTATCATTAAACCGGATGCCACAGCACGTAATCTGACGGGCAAGATCAACGCTGTGATCGAAGAGGCCGGTTTGCGGATTGTTGGGCAGAAGCGTGTCCGATGGACTGAGGAGCAGGCGAAAAAATTCTACGAAGAGCACAGCGAGCGCCCGTTTTATGGTGAACTGGTAGCGTTTATGATGTCAGGGCCAATCGTTTGTCAGGTGCTTGAAGGTGAGAATGCGATTGTGAAATACCGCGAAGTCATGGGGGCCACCAACCCGGCTGAAGCAGATGCGGGGACTATTCGGAAGTTGTTTGCGCAGTCGCTGGGTGAGAATTCGGTGCATGGCTCAGACAGTCCCGCAAGTGCTGAGCGGGAAATCGGCCTGAACTTTACAGCGGCTGAAATCGTCGGCTAATGTTGTAGGCGGTGCCGGGGCGATTTTTTCTATCCGACACCACTTAAGATCATTGTGAGAGCTATCTATTTGGGGGAATAGGCTGATGATTTCTGCTGAATATGTACAGCTCATGGCGCGCTATAATCGCTGGCAGAATGGTTCTTTATATGAGGCTGCCAGTAGCCTTTCGGATGCCCAGAGGCGGGAAGATAAGGGCGCTTTTTTCGGTTCTATTCATGGCACGTTGAGCCATTTGATATGGGCTGATCAAATGTGGATGAACAGGTTTGCCGAGACAGGCCCGCCGAAGGCTTCGAGCGTTGCGGCGTCAAAAGATGCCTTTGGAAGTTGGGATGAACTGAGCAAAGAGCGCCAGGTGTTTGATGGCGTGATAGTTGATTGGGCCGCAGCGCTTGAAGACAAGTGGCTTGAAGGCGATCTGACTTGGTACTCGGGGTTATCGGGCCGGGAGCTGACAAAGCCCAAGGGGATGCTGATTGTCCATATGTTCAACCATCAAACGCATCATCGCGGACAGGTGCATTGTTTGTTGACGCAGTTCGGTGCGAAGCCGGAAGACACCGATATTCCCTTCGTTGCTTTTTGATGTGTAACCGGTGGCGCTTGGCCGAGTGATTTTGTGCGTCATGTTTGATATGGTGCCTTAGGGTTTGCCCCCAGAAATTGTATCTCAAGATATCAAAGGATAGCTCGATGGATGACACGCCACTGATTGGTCATTCAGCATGCCCGCACGATTGTCCGTCGACGTGTGCCCTTGATATAGAGCTGTTGGGAGATGGTCGGATCGGCCGGGTGCGTGGCGCCAAGGACAACGATTACACGGCTGGGGTGATTTGCGAGAAGGTGGCGCGCTATGCCGAGCGGGTGCACCATCCTGACCGGCTGATGCACCCGCTGCGGCGAACAGGGGAAAAGGGTTCGGGGACGTTTGAACGAATTTCCTGGGACGATGCGCTTGATATCGTTGCCGGAGGTATGCTCGCGGCTGAGGCCAAGTTTGGCCCGGAGTCTGTGTGGCCCTACTATTTCGCCGGTACGATGGGGCTGGTGATGCGGGATGGCATTAATCGACTTCGTCATGCCAAGCGCTATTCCAGCATGTATTCGTCGATTTGCACGACGTTGGCGTGGACGGGTTATGCTGCTGGAACGGGCAAGCTTGCGGGGGCGGACCCGCGCGAGATGGGCAAATCTGACTGCGTGGTGATTTGGGGCACTAATGCAGTTAGCACTCAGATCAATGTCATGACGCATGCGATCCGGGCGCGCAAACAACGCGGTGCCAAGATTGTTGCAATTGATATCTATCAAAATGAAACGATGAAACAAGCGGATTTGGCGCTCTGTCTGCGCCCTGGAACCGATGGCGCGTTGGCGTGTGCGGTAATGCATGTGTTGTTTCGCGATGGTTTCGCCAATTGGCCATACTTGGAGAAATACACCGACTGTCCGCGTGAGCTTGAGGCGCACATCAAAACGCGCACGCCTGAATGGGCCAGTGCGATTACTGGGTTGCCGGTTGAGCAGATAGAGGAATTCGGGCGGTTGGTTGGCGAAACGCCGGCGACATATTTCCGGCTTGGTTATGGGTTTTCGCGGCAGCGCAACGGGGCGCACAATATGCATGCCGCCTCGTGCATACCAGCTGTGACGGGGGCTTGGTTACATGAAGGTGGTGGGGCGTTTCACACAAATGGTGCTATTTTTCACTGGGATAAGACGCTGCTTGAAGGACGTGATGCGTTAGATGAAAACGTGCGGGTGCTTGATATGTCACGCATTGGCCCGGTGCTCACGGGGAATCCGCAGGACATCAAAGGCGGGCCGCCAGTCGCTGCATTACTCATTCAAAATATGAACCCCGTGCAGGTGGCGCCGGAGCAGCGATTGGTCAAGGCAGGCTTTAGCCGTGAGGATTTGTTTGTATGCGTGCATGAGCAGTTTATGACGGCAACGGCACAAATGGCTGACGTTGTTTTGCCCGCGACAATGTTTCTAGAGCACGATGATGTTTATCAAGGTGGCGGGCATCAATACATTCAGTTTGGTGGGAAGTTGATTGAGCCGCCGGGTGAATGCCGGTCCAATCATGACGTGATTTGCGCACTGGCAAAGCGGGTTGGTGCCTCGCATCGAGGTTTTGAGATGACGCCGCGTGAGATCATTGATGAGACGTTGCAGGTGTCTGGCTGGGGGACGCTTGAGGCGCTGGAGGATAAACGTTGGATAGATTGTCAGCCGGATTTCAGGACTGCTCATTTTATTGACGGGTTTGATTTTCCAGATGCGAAATTCCGCTTTAAGCCAGAGTGGCCCAAAGAGCCTGGGTCAAGCGCCAGTGTTGCACGCGGAAATGGTTCCGACAGTATTCGTTCCGAGATGCCAGCGCTGCCAGACTATTGGGATGTGATTGAGAAGGCTGACAAGCGTCATCCGTTCCGGTTGGCGACGTCTCCTTCGCGGGGCTATCTCAATTCATCATTCAATGAGACGCCTGGCAGTTTGGCGCGTGAAGGTGTGCCGCGCGCAAAAATTAATCCTGCCGACCTTGAGGCATTGGGTATTAGTGATGGCGATCCGATCCGGATGGGGAACGAGCGTGGCGAGATTAGCCTTGTGGCTGAGTTGTTTGAGGGTGTGCTTGAAGGCGTGGTGATTGTGGAAGGTGTTTCACCAAATCATCAGTTCGATCGTGGCGAAGGCATTAATACTCTGACCAGTGCTGAGCGTGCGGCGCCCGCCGGCGGGGCTGTGTTTCACGATAACCATGTATGGATAAAAATGGCTTTATCGATATAAAAACACTTTGATTTCAATCAATTAGCATGGTTGCTAGTAATCAGTATGCGACTTAAGTAGTAGAGTTATTTGATGGCATTCTTAGTCTCTAGCCCTTGCTGTTCCCCCAATGCATCATGTTAGGATCTCAGTCCACCCAAAAGGCCGGGAGTGACCGGCGCTTATATAGAGGAGGCAGGGATGCACAAACGGCTTATCGGTGCTTGCGTATTGGCGCTTGCAACAGCTGGCGCGGCAGGAGCTGCGGAACAGAAATTTGTTTCGATCGGTACCGGTGGCGTCACTGGCGTTTATTACCCAACGGGCGGTGCAATCTGCAGACTTGTCAACAAAACCCGCAAAACGCACGGCATTCGCTGCTCGGCTGAATCAACCGGTGGATCAATCTATAATATCAATACGATCCGCAATGGGGAATTGGAATTCGGCGTTGCACAGTCTGATTGGCAGTATCACGCCTATCACGGCACATCAAAGTTCAAGGATAAGGGCGCGTTCAAGAAGTTGCGCTCAGTGTTCTCGGTTCATGCTGAGCCTGTCACAGTCATCGCGCGCGATGATTCCGGCATCAAGAACATCTCGGATTTCAAAGGTAAGCGTGTCAATATCGGCAACCCTGGTTCAGGTACGCTTGGCACGTGGGAAGTCCTTGAAAAGGCACTTGGCTGGAAGCGCAGCGATCTGAAGCTTGCGGCACAGATGAAGTCATCTGAAACTGCGCAAGCTGTTTGCGATGGCAAGATCGATGCTTACTTCTGGCTGGTTGGTCACCCATCTGCGTTGACGCAGGAATCAATCGCAAGCTGTGCAACGCACCTGTCGAACGTCACCGGGCCGGCAATCGACAAGCTGATTGCCGACAATCCATATTATCGGCCAGCGGTAATTCCCGCCGGGATGTACAATAACAAAGCCGACATCAAGACATTCGGTGTTGGTGCGACGTTCGTTTCGTCTGCTGACGTTCCTGATTCTGTTGTGTACACGATTGTAAAATCAGTGTTTGAAAACTTTGGGCAGTTCAAGAAGCTGCACCCGGCCTTCAATCACTTGAAGGAAAAAGAGATGATCAAAGATGGCCTCTCTGCTCCGCTGCACCCTGGTGCGATCAAGTACTATAAAGAAAAAGGCTGGATGAAATAGTCCGGACCTTATCGGACCGGGGCGGCATTTGCCGTCCCGGTTTTTTTTGATCTTATGATTTGGGCTACCGGGTTGTTGGCTGTGGCTCTAACGTTGGGGCATGTTGGTCACAAAAATTATGATGAATTTACGCCGCCGCCTTTTGAATCTGAGCCTCAATTTTTGAGCTTTGCCATCAGAGTTTGGCTGATAAATTGTCTGGGGGGACCATGACCAACGAAAACGCCGGGAAAAGTGCAGCCGACGATCTGGTTGCCGAAGTCGAATCTGGTGCGCGCAATCCCGCGGGATGGCAATCTTCCTTATTCCTGGCAGTGGCATTTGCCTGGGCGCTCTATCAATTGTTTATTGCTACGGCGCTTCCCTATTTTCTGACTGAGATAACCGGACAGGATTTTTTCCTCGGCACGCTCAATCACGCACGACGTGTACATTTGATCTTCGCGCTGGTTCTTGCCGCGATGGCCTACCCCCTATTTCGCTCAAGTCCACGCAAAAACATCCCAATTTATGATTGGGTGTTGGCAGTGCTGAGCATAATTGTTTGTTCGTATGCAATCGTGAACTTCGAAGAACTTGCCAACCGTTCGGGCTCGTTCAACTCCACAGACATTGTTATTGGCTCGTTGGGCTTGGCTGTGTTGGCAATTGCGGTTTATCGATCGCTGGGTTTGCCGTTGCTGATCGTGGCATTGGTGTTTGTGAGTTATGTTTTCTTTGGTGCCGGGGAGTGGGTGCCAGAGACGATCCGATGGAAGGGCGCGTCATTCGGCAAGTCGCTTTGGCATTACTGGATCCAAGATGAAGGGGTGTTCGGCAAGCCACTTGATGTTTCGGCGACTATGATCTTCTTGTTTGTGCTGTTTGGGTCGGTTTTAGAGAAGGCCGGGGCGGGAAATTACTTCATTAAACTGGCGTTTGCACTGCTCGGTCATTTGCGCGGGGGGCCCGCGAAAGCGGCTGTTGTCGCGTCGGCATTGAGTGGGGTTTATTCCGGTTCTTCAATTGCCAACGTGGTAACCACCGGCACATTTACGATTCCGCTGATGAAGAAGACGGGATTATCGCCGGAGAAGGCGGGAGCCATTGAAGTTGCGGCATCGACGAACGGCCAATTAACACCGCCTGTGATGGGTGCTGCGGCGTTCTTGATGGCGGAGTTCACGGGTACGCCTTACACCGAGCTTTTGAAACACGCTCTTATTCCGGCATTAATTTCATATATTGCGCTGGTTTATATCGTCCATCTTGAAGCGCTGAAGTTGGGCTTGAAAGGGCTTGAGAAGCCGTCGCTAACGATGACGGTTAGCGTAAGATTGCTTCGTTTTCTGAGTGGGGCATTAGTGACGGTGGCGCTGTTCGCCGGGATCTATTATTTGCTCGATTTTATTGCGGCAACGTTCCCTGGCATTTCGCTCTACAGCGTTATTGCGGTTTGCGGTGTTACCTACATCGTTCTGTTGGCTTACGCATCCCGTTTTCCTGATTTGATGATGGATGATCCGGATGCGCCGTTGACGGCGCTGCCGCGACCGGGCGATGTGGCGGTGACCGGGCTTTATTATGTTCTTCCGATTATCATTCTGATCTGGGCAATTTTGCCGACGCCTGAGAAACTTTCGCCGGCGCTTGCGGCGTCGTGGGCTTGTTTTGCGATGATTGCGGTGACGGTTACCCAACATGCTTTCAAGGCAATGTTTCGTGGCCAGGGCGCGGCTGTGATGGGTGGTATTACGCGCGGCCTCCAAGAGTGCTTTGAAGGAATGATCGCAGGCTCGCGTAGCATGATTTCGATTGCGATTGCGACTGCTGCGGCGGGTGTGATTGTTGGATCGTTGTCACTCTCTGGTGCGCACAACGTGATCCTCGAATTCATTGAAGTTCTTTCAGCGGGCAATTTGATGCTGCTGTTGCTGCTGGTTGCGGTGATGAGCCTGGTGTTGGGAATGGGGCTGCCAACAACGGCAAACTATATTGTGGTCTCGGCACTGATGGCACCAGTTATTGTGACTTTGGGCGCGAAAAGTGGCCTGATTATTCCGGTTGTGGCGGCTCACCTGTTCGTCTTCTACTTTGGTATTTTGGCGGATGATACGCCACCCGTTGGGCTGGCCGCGTTTGCAGCGGCGGCTATTTCGGGTGGTGATCCGATTAAGACCGGCGTGCAAGGGTTTATGTATGACATTCGAACTGCGTTGTTGCCGTTCTTATTTATCTTCAATACAGAGCTTTTGTTGATCGATGTGACGCTTTGGAAAGCGATTTTTGTGTTTATCGTTGCAACGATAGCGATGATGTTATTCGCGGCGGCGACGCAGGGATACTTCTTTGCGAAAAGTCGTATCTGGGAGTCCGTCATTTTGCTGGTGGTGGCATTGACACTATTTAGGCCAGGGTTCTTGCTTGGGCAGATCTCGCCAGAGTTTTCAATGAAATCGGGTAAAGAGATCGTCCAGATTGCTGGAAGTCTGCCGGCAAATCAGAAACTTCAGATTGTGGTGTCAGGGCCGAATTCCAATAATTCCCAACGGATCGACGAGATGCATATCGTCGTTCCGCTGGGAAAACCCGGAGGTGGGCTTGAACGGCTCAAGCGTTCGGGGGTTTTGATTGCCTTGGAGGGTTCGACGGCCAAGTTTGAAGAGCCTTTGCCGGGAACGAAGTTTTCCGGCTTGTCGGACACATTCGACTTCTATGATGACAAGCCGGTTGTTGTATCGTTTGTGAAAATGCCAAACAGTCGATGGCCGAAAGAGATTTTTTATATCCCGGCATTGTTGCTGCTTGGCATGGTCATTCTGTTCCAACGTCGCCGTCAGACGCAGCCAGCTTTCTAGACGAATGTGCCTCAGGCGACTAACCGAAGGGGAGATGCAATGATGTTCAAAAGCATCCTTGTTCCGATTGATGTCGATCAGGAAAGCTCATGGTTGCGGCCGCTGCCGCTGGCGGCCCGGATGGCCAAAGACTATGGGGCTGAACTACATGTCGTGACCGTTGTGCCGAAGTTCGGGATGTCCATTGTTGGGGGCTACTTTCCACCTGATTTTGAAAAAAAAGCGATTGTGGCGGCGCGGGCGAAACTTAGCGATATCGTGCAGCAGGTGCATAAGGATGAAGTGGCTGTGGAAGTGCATGTCGGGCATGGAACGATCTATGAGGAGATCCTTGAGACGGCGAAGAGAATTGGCTCCGACGTGCTTGTGATGGCTTCGCATCGACCTGAATTAAAAGACTATCTGATTGGACCCAATGCCGCGCGAGTGATGCGCCATGCAACGCAGTCCGTGTTTGTGGTTCGGGACTGAAGCCGCGAGCGCGGTATTTGAAAACACCCCATGTTGGAGAGACTGTATGGTTGAGACGGCCGTTTCTGATGAGGTTTTGGATGCCCTGCGGAAGGTTAGTGTCGCGACGTTGACGAGCTGCCTTTACAAGCGGGGATTTCGGAACCAGTTCATCCATAACGTTGGTCCGATCAATCCTGACGGGCGTCCGATGGTGGGCCCCGCTTTTACGCTGCGCACTATTCCGGCACGGGAAGACCTTGCGACACCTGAAGTTATTGGCAACCGGAAATATCCGCATCGGGCAGCGATTGAGGCATGTCCGCCTGGACATGTGTTGGTGATGGATTGTCGGCAGGACCCGCGTTCGGCCTCGGGGGGCGATATTCTATTGACCCGACTTATGGTTCGCGGTGTGGAAGGTTGTGTGACGGATGGCGGTTTTCGCGATTGCGGAGAAATTTCCGAACTTGATTTTCCGGCCTATCAGAGCCAGCCGTCGCCGCCGATCAGTTTACTGCATCACTTTGCGGTTGATATGCAGGTGCCAATTGCGTGTGGTGGTGCGCCGGTTTTTCCCGATGACATTATTGTTGGCGATGAGGATGGTGTTGTCGTTATTCCACCGCATGTTGCGGCTGATGTTGCGAAGGAAGCTGTCGAGATGGCGGTCTATGAAGACTTTGCAGCCGAACAAGTGCGGCAGGGGGTGGAGTTGTTCAGTGTCTATCCTGCGACAGATCTTTCACGAGCGAAGTTTGAGGCTTGGCGCAGAGATCGCGGGCGATAAAATCGTCTGAATTTATGTGCGTGCTTACTTTTGTTCGCTAATTACTCAGCCGCGTGTGCTGCAGTGTCGCTATCGGCATAGGTTTCGAGTTGCAGGATATCGTTGAATCGGTTGAAGGCACCGCATAGAGCAGCACGCCATGTCAGTTCGGTGATTTGTGGTTCTGTGAAATGTTCGCGCAGGCGGGTGAATATTTCGTCGCGGGTGCGGTTCCATTTTGTTGTTACCGCGATGGAATATTCAACGACAAGCTTGTCGACGTCATCAAACTCGGGATGGTTTTCGAACTCCAGGATTGAGCGGGCTCCCTCGGCTGAGACGCCTTGCAGGCTGAGCTTTGGGGTGTGATGGGAGACGCAATATTCGCATTCGTTGAGTTTTGAGACTGTGACGAGCGCGAGTTCGATATAGCGCTTGGGCATTTGCGCTTCCTCGGCAAGTTCAACAAGCATGCCCCAAGTCTTCTCAAAAACCGGCAGGCGTTGCGCCATGACACCGGCTTGATCGGCGAAGTCACCGTATTGGAGCATCTGGTCCCACAGGGGGTGAAGGTGCTCGGGGAGATCGTCACGGGTTTTGGGTGTTATCCGGGGCATGAGATTTCCTATCATTTGCGATGTGGTCGAGAATTGAACGAAGCTCCGCGAGCGAAGAGCGGGTGGCCTCAAGTGGCGCTTCGGGGACATGCGTCTCAATTGATAAGGTCAGTGGTTTTTTATCGGCAGCATCCAGCATCTGGCGCAGGTATTGCGCCGTTGGGCAATCGCCTTTGCCGAGGGCTACGTAGCGTTTTTGGGCGATGGAATAATCTTTAATGTGGATGTGGGTTGCGTACTTCATCACGCGGGCAATGTCGGCTTCTGTTGGGTGGTTGCCATCATAGAAGCTATTGGCCACGTCGGGGATGCCGCAGAGGCGAGGGGTGTCATAGGCCTCTAAGAGGTCGGCTAACTGTGAGACATGAGCAATGTTGCACACAGGTTCATTTTCGACGCGCAAGACCTTGTCGTATCGTTCCGCAAGCTCCAGCAACTTATCAAGGTCTTGCCGAAGATCGTCGATCTCGAAGCCGTCATAGCTGAGATAACTGAAGATGCGGAGGTAACGGGTTGAAAAATCGTCGGCGATGGCAATCGCGTTTTCGAAGAGTTGGCGGTCGGTGCGGCCAGAGCGATCGAAGCCAAACTGGTCACCTACATCGGTGGACGTTTTGCCGGGTGGGAGCCATTTGAGGAGCGGTGTGGCGATGCCAGCGGTTCTGAGGTCTGCTGCCTCTATCTTTCGGGCGGTGGCCTTGCGCTCCGCCGGCGTCAATGACAGTGGGTTTATGCCGTCGATCTGGCGGATCTCGACCGCATTGAGCCCGACTTCAACCGCGAAGTTTAGGAAATCATCGAATTTGGGCCCTGTCTCGTCAGAGATGACGCAAAGCCGAGGTGTTGGATAAGCCATGCTGGAAGTGTAGTCGGCCTATCCAACATGTTCAATTGCCTATGAGTTTGTGGGCATAGAGCATACGGCTCAACCCTGAGATGCCTCAGGGTTGGCTGACTTTTGTTCGGCTTTTGCTCATTATGGGCGGTTGAGTTTATGCGTGCTGGAGTTAATCGCGCTCATGGATTTTAAACGTGAGGCCGTTGCGGGGCGTGAGGGTGACCGTGCCGGAGATGCCTGGCGGGTTGGCGCCGGTGTATTCTGGTCGGAAGCGCCGCAGCAGAAGTGAAAGTGCCAGCGTGTTCTCGATTTGGCTCATCGCCCCACCGGGGCATGAACGACGCCCTCCGCCGAATGGAAGATAGGTATATTTCTGGCGTTTTTTGGCGGCGTCGCCCATCCAGCGCTCGGGGCGGAACTCTTCCGGCTCGTCCCAGAAGCGTTTGTCGTGATGGGCACCATAGGCGAACATTACAACGCGATCGCCTGGATTGATTTTCTTGCCGCCGATTTCGTCTTCTTCGGCGGCGACGCGAATGAGTGCCCAGATCGGTGGGTAGAGCCGCATGGTCTCCTGGATAACCGCGCGGGTGTAGCTGAGGGAAGAATAGTCGGCCGCTGTTGGTGCGCGGTCGCCAATTACAGATTCGCCTTCTTCCCGAATACGGGTAGCCGCTTCGGGGTGCTCTGAGGTTAGATAAAGCGCCCAGGCCAGCGTTAACGCGGTCGTTTCAGTGCCGGCCCAGAGGTATTGTTTGAACTCGTCGACGGCTTGCTGGTGGTCGAACTCAGGGATGGCTGGATCAGCAACTGCGGCCTCGATCATTTTGAGCAGCGTTTTCTCACGATGCTCGCGCGGGTCGGCTGCCATTACCAAATCCGGAACACCAGACCAAATCTCCACGGCTTTGGCTGCGTCCTGCTCGGTCATGTCAAACTCTTCACCGGCGACTTTCTTCACCCGGATCGATTTGTGATTCATGACGTTGGTGTAGGTTTTGACACATTTGAATACGAAATGCGGATTGAAGGGCATGTCGCGGTCGAATAACGCTTTGCAAATCATGTCAGCGGCGAGTGTCCAGGTCTGCTCGACCATTTCAAATTCTTCGCCGGTTTTGGCAAGCTCACTCCATGTTTTCATCTTATGCTCAATAGCTTCGACGAAATAGGGGATATAGTCGACGAACATGTCGGGATGGAAGGCAGGCTGCTGCGGCATGCGGATTTTTTGCCAGAGCGCGCCGTCATGGGTGATCATCGCTTTGCCGAATATCGGCTTTAGCCCATCGAAGTATTTTTTGTAATTGTTGGCATTGGAGACGAGCACATGCTTGAAATGCTCAGGTTCGCTTAAGAAAACGATGTGCTGGTTGGCCAGGTTGAATTTCAGGGGGCTGCCATAGCTCTCGGCCATTCGCATCAGCACGGTCATCGGGTTGTCGGGCCCTTTGAGCAGCGGTGTGAGCTGAAACCAGATCGACGATTCATCGCCTAGCTGGTTAATGTGGGTTGATGCTGATGGGGCTGCAGTTGGTGCTGTTACAGTCATGGTTATTTTATTACTCCGCCTCGTTCGGCGTCCAATCCAATAATACCGGAAGTTAAATTGGACGTAGGTAATAGGCGTGGCGCTACGATTGCGTATCCATGCCTTTGGGATCTTCTACTGGCCTTGGGGGTCTTCTACTGGATTTTCTGCACTGGATTTCCTGAGAAATTCTTTCCGGGCTTCAGAGGTTTGTCGCACTAATATGAAGGCTAGCTAGCTTAGTTGCATTTATGATCCATGCAATTTTGGTTAGGTTTACACGTTGACGCCCAAAACCCTTAAAGTAGCAGTTCAAATAACCGATTAAATTAAGCGCCGATATTTGCAGAAACGACCGCTACCAAATTCAAGCTTAAGACGCCATGCAGTTTTTAGGCACAATTGCTTTAAGGCCCTATGCAATAAGATCTTATACAATAAGACCTTATGCAATTATTTGCCCACTGGGCCTATTCCCGCGCTTCATTTTATCGCGGAGGATGGTCAAAATTACCGAACATCAAAACCAGTTCATGGTTAATGAAAAGGTGGCACTATAGCCTGATCGTTTTAGACTGAGATGTTTGCGCTCTTCTAGCTACAAAACATAGTTCAAGATCTAACGTATTGATGTAGAGCAAGGTTTATATTTTTTACTCAGCAGAGATGAAGATAGGTAGTTCTGAACTTCTAAGTGTGTACGGTCGGCGCTCTATCCGGCATTGGCGAGTAGAGCACTCTTGTGTGGTTAACAGATGATGAGACGCTTTTAGAATTCAAGTGCTGCTCGGTTGAGTGGAATTTTGCTTCACCACTGGCCGCGAGCCTGAGGGCCAGGGGATAGACTTGGTGCTCGGCAATTAAGATGCGATCAGCCAAGGTAGTTGATGTGTCGTCAGTGAATACAGGAACGGCTGCCTGGGCAATGATTGGGCCGGCGTCCATTTCAGCGGTGACGAAATGGGCCGTGCAGCCAGCGATTTTCACACCAGCAGCTATGGCTTGTTCGTGTGTGTGGAGGCCCTTGAAGGCTGGCAGCAGGGAGGGATGGATGTTGAGCATCCGGCCTTCCCATTTGGAGACGAAGCTGGCGGTTAAGATGCGCATGAAGCCGGCGAGAGCGATGATTTCAGCATTGATGTTGGTGAGGGTGCGATGCAGTTCTGCCTCGAATGCCTCGCGCGATGGGAAGTCTTTGTGATTGACCGTATGGGTCTGAATGCCAGCGTTGCGAGCCCATTCGAGACCTGGAGCTTCCGGTCTATTGGAAACTACGATCGCGATTTCTGCTGGAAAGTCCGCGTCGTCTGCGGCTGCGTTGGCCAGGGCCATCATGTTGGAGCCGCGACCTGAAATTAGGACGGCTGTGCGTTTTTTTGGCGGTGTACTCTGTTCAGGCATCATGCGGGAAACTCCAATTTTCCCGTAAAGTGGACACGATCACCGGTTTTTGGCTTGTTAGTAATGCGGCCAATGATACTGGCGCTCTCGCCATTGTCGTGCAGCACGTTGAGGACTTGGTTGGAAGCGGCATTCGGGGCAATCAAGATCATGCCGATGCCGGTATTGAAGGTGCGTAGCATTTCGGTGTCACTGAGATTGGAGAGCGATTTGAGCCAACTGAAGACGCCTGGTGGGGTCCAGGCTTGGAGATTGATCTCGGCGCAAGCGTTTTCAGGCAAGACGCGAGGGATGTTCTCGATGAGGCCGCCGCCGGTAATATGGGACAATGCCTTGACGGCACCAGTTTCTCTAATGGCTGCGAGTATAGGTTTTACGTAGATGCGAGTTGGTGTCAGAAGGGCATGAGCCAGGGTTTCTCCAGGTGCAAACGGGGCGGGTTCAGACCAGTCGAGGTTCGCTTTGGTGACAAGCCTGCGGACCAAAGAATAACCGTTGGAGTGGACGCCCGAAGATCTGAGCCCAATGACGCAATCGCCTTCTGTGATGTCTGGGCGGGGTAGGACTTGGCCACGCTCAACGGCGCCAACCGAAAAGCCCGCAAGGTCATAGTCGCCATTTGAGTACATGCCTGGCATTTCTGCCGTTTCGCCGCCAATGAGCGCGCAGCCAGCTTGTTTGCAGCCTTCGGCGATGCCGGCGATGACGGTTGCAGCAGTGCCGGTTTCAAGCTGGCCGCAGGCGAAATAATCAAGAAAGAATAGCGGTTCAGCGCCTTGGACGATGAGGTCATTGACGCACATGGCCACGAGGTCAATGCCGACGGTATCGTGCTGGCCCGACTCAATGGCAATTTTAAGCTTGGTGCCGACGCCGTCGTTGGCTGCAACCAGGATCGGATCCTTGAAGCCTGCGGATTTGAGGTCAAAAAGACCTCCGAATCCGCCTAGATCGGCATCTGCGCCAGTGCGGCGGGTGGATTTAACCAGCGGTTTAATGATGTCGACCAGGGCGTTGCCAGCGTCGATATCGACACCAGCGTCGCGGTAGGTAATGGGTTTTGTGTCCGGGTTGTTTGGTTTGGACATGATTTGCCTTCCGGGCAAGTACGGGAGCAGAGCGGGATATGTTTGCGAGATTTGAGGAAAATAGTGAGTTGGAGGTTTTGGCATCCGTTCGCATCACATGATGCAGAAGGGTTTGTGCTGTTGACCTAATCCCATTTTCGCCTCAATGCTCGCGAGACATCGGTGCTGGTAACAGAATTTCTGCCGGATCGGCAATACAGCGGGAGGTCTTAGTGTGAGTGGATGGGGACTGAGCGCCAAGTTTGGCAAGGTTGAAATGGCTGACGTAAGGCGTGAATGGGGGCGAATTGGGTTTTGTCAGGTCATTCGAGCGCAGTTTGGCCGGGCGCGGTTTGGTCGAGGGTGGATTGTGTGCGCCGTTAGCGCTGGCTTGGTTGTTTTTTCGAGTGCTGCAGGACTTAAAGCAGCTTCGCCGCGAGAGCGGGTGTTTACGATTGGGAATTATCCGGTCGATGCTACAGCGAAAAGTGCTGTGAAGGCCAAGCGGGCGGCGATTGCGATGGGGCGCCAGAGGGCTTTCGGGGCACTTTTGAAGCGGCTTATCCCGGTAACGGCCTATAATCGGATCAAAGAGCTGAAAACTATTGATGCGCTGCCGTTCCTGGCAAGCGTTGGGGTGCGCTCAGAGGAGCGATTGCCAACGAGGTACAGCGCCGGCCTTGATTATGAGTTCTCGCCTAAGGCTGTGCGGGAGATGTTGTTGCAGCACTCGGTGCCGTTTGTCGAGGTGGCGGCACCGCAGACAACGGTTGTGGTGGTTTACGCAGCACCACAGGGATATTCTGGTCGGCTGCCGCAGAACATGGCGCAGCAGAAAGGCCAGAAACTGTGGAAGAGTGTGTGGGCCGACCTCGATATTAAGAATGCTCTGGCACCTGTGAAACTGGCCGTTCGGTTGGCGCAAATTCATCCAGATGCGATGGCTAATCTTGCCAAGGGTGATTTTTCGAGCTTGAGGATTTTCACCGGCGAATATCAATCGGAACGGGTCGTGCTGGCTTTGGCGCGGCCAGATCCACAGACTGCACGCTTGAATGTTGTGTTTTCAGGGCAGGATGCGGTGGGGACGTTTTATATGCGGCGGTCCTATCGGATTTTTGACGGTGATGTGGCCTATTCTCTGGAGTTGGCCGCAGTTATTGGTCTGGGTGTTTTGGAAGGGCGCTGGAAGGCCCGGAAGGTGCAGCGTTTCTCGGGAGGCAAGGCTGGAGGTCGTGGTGGCAATTTTGCGACGTCTCAGCCGGTGCAGCTGTGGGTAACGTTCCATAGCCTCGATCAATGGCAGAGCATTCGGAAGATCATCACGGAAACGCCAGGGGTTACGAACCTGGTGGTAGGTGGTTTGACGGCGCAGGGCGCGACTGTGGCGCTGAAGTATCGTGGAGGGGGGAATGGTCTTAAGGCTGCACTGGCATCACGCGGCCTCAATCTCGAATCACGCAATGGAAGCTGGATTCTTCGATGAAGATAGTTGCTTTTCACAAACAGTCCTACGCAATTGGCGGGTGTGGCGAAGCTTACAGTCGCATCGAACATAAGAAAAATGTATGGTTTGAGTTTGAGGAAGCTGACTGGTAAATGTGATTTTGAGCCTACCAAATATTATAACAATAATGCGGGCCGTGTTGGTGCCGTTTGTGTTTTGGCTGCTTGTTGCGGGGCACACCAAGGCTGCATTTGTTCTGTTCGTGTTCGCGGGGGTAACGGATGCGCTTGATGGCTTTCTTGCCAAACGCTTTAATTGGCAGACCGAACTTGGTGCCTATCTGGACCCACTCGCAGATAAATTGCTGATTGTTAGCATCTTTATTGCTCTTGGTAGTTTACAGGAGTTGCCATTGTGGCTCGTGATCGCGGTTGTTTCACGGGATATTATGATCGTAATTGCAGTGTTGGTGTCGTGGTTGACTGGGCATCCCGTGTCGATGCAACCGTTTTGGGTCAGCAAGGCGAATACGTTTGCGCAACTGACTGTGGCGGCAGTGGTGCTGGCTGATGTGGGGTTTGGGCTTGGGCTTGGCATGTTGCGGACAGTGCTAGTGTGGACAACCGGCCTACTGACGGTTGCGTCGTTCGCGGTTTACATGCGTGCTTGGCTTTCGCATATGAGCCGCTATGATTCCGGAGGCTCTGCGAGCTGAGCATTCAACCGGGAGGGCGCCATGGCTGCCGAAACATACCAACGACGGAAAAAGCAGGTTTTGTTTTGGCTCATAGTGATGATTGGCATAGTCCTTTCGATCTTGGTTTTGCAGGCAATTTTGCTGCCTTTTATCGCCGGGATCGTGCTGGCTTATGCGCTGAACCCGGTGGCTGACCGATTGGAGCGGTTAAGGATCGGGCGGACGTTGGCGTCGCTCCTGGTTGTGGCGCTGTTGATCGTTATCTTTGTTTTGGCGCTAATCTTCCTGGTTCCCATCGTTGTGCGCCAGGCGCAGGAGATCGCGGCGTCATTGCCCGGCGATTTGCAAGGCTTCCGGCCGAAACTTGAGGCGTGGGGTCGAGAGCTTATCGGCCCGCTGGCAGGTGAGTTCAGCCATGTGATCGACCTTGGGCTTGCCAAGCTGACGGAGAATTGGGCGGGCATGGCTGGCGCAGTGGTGCAGCGAGTTTGGGACCAAGGTTGGGCACTGGTCGATTTCCTGGCGATCCTGTTTATAACACCAATTGTAATGTTTTATCTGTTGGTCGATTGGCCGGTGATGCTGAAGCGGCTTGGAGATTGGCTGCCGCGTGATCATGAACAGACGATTCGGCGGGTGGTTGGCGACATCGATCAAGCGATATCGGCGTTTATTCGTGGGCAGGGGATAGTGTGTCTGGTGCTGGGCACACTTTATACGGTTGGACTGACGCTGATTGGTTTGCCCTATGGGCTGCTAATCGGCGTGCTTACCGGTGTTTTGACATTTGTGCCGGTTGTGGGAACCGTGGTTGGGCTTGTTGCGGCTTCCACTGTCGCGCTGATGCACGGTGGCGGCGATTTTTCACTGTTGATGAAGGTCATCGGTATCTTTGTTGCCGGACAAGCGCTTGATTCAGGCTTTTTGTCACCGAAAATTGTCGGGCCAAAGATCGGCCTTCATCCCGTGGGATTGATTTTCTCGCTGTTTGTTTTTAGCTATGTTTTCGGTTTTGTTGGGGTTTTGGTTGCGGTGCCGATGGCGGCGGCGGTTGGAGTTTTGATCCGATTTGCACTTGAGTTGTATCTCGGCAGCCCAATTTATAGGGGTGAGGGCGATTTAGGGGCGGACGGGCAAGCCGCAGGTGGTAGATTATCGGAGCATGTGCCGTTATCTCCAGACATAATACAGGGCGGATGATGGGTTCGGCATCCACACAACTTACATTTGACTTGCCGCATTTGGCGGCAACCGGCGCTGAGGATTTTATGGTGAGTGCGGCCAACCGGGCGGCCAGTGATCTGGTGGAGTGCTGGCCAGATTGGCCGACTAATGCGGTGGCGCTGAGTGGACCTGCGGGGGTTGGTAAGAGCCACCTGGTCGATATCTGGCTGCATCGGTCTGGGGCGGTTCGGGTTGCAGCTTCAGAAGTGAACGAGAGCATGATGTCTCAACTGCTGGAGGCATCGGCGGTGGCGGTTGAGGATCTCGATTGTGGGACCATTGATGAGAAGGCACTTTTTCATCTATTTAATCACGCTCGGACTGGACGGACATACCTGCTGGTAACCCTGAAGTGCGAACCGGGTGATCTTGAAATTGCCTTACCAGACTTGAGATCGCGGTTGAGGGCTATGCCAAGCGTGCGAATTGAGCGACCGGATGAAGCTTTGCTGCATGTGCTTTTGGTAAAGTTGTTTGCCGACCGGCAATTGAATATTGAGCCGAGCGTGATCAAGTATTTATCAACACATATGGAGCGATCGGCTGAGGTGGCTGTGCGCGCGGTTGCGGAAATTGATCGAATCGCACTTGCAACTCACCGCAAGGCAACGCCGGCGCTGGCTGGGCAGGCATTGCGTAACCTTTCGCATGCTAAACTAGATTGAATTATTAATTTTGTGTGTTCGCCGGTGACATCCTGCTGTCGTGGAAACTCAGACATAATGAGCAGGGTGGGGAGCCAATGCGCCGTGTCCAAAGGTACGGACCCGGTAAGTGGCTTCTGGTGCTGGGCGGGAGATGGATATGGCGAAGGCGAAAAACTCACGTCGTGGCAATCTAACTTTGTCGACCAATCGGGCTGGGTCAACCGGGCCGACAGGGCAGATGATTGGCGAAATCCCGAAGATTGGAGAGGCGTCAGTTGACGATAAAGCGGATATTGGGGCCAAGAAGCGTGTGACTGGGAAGGTGTCGAAAATGGCTAAAGAGTTTTCGGGGGCTGGCCGCTTTTATAACCGTGAATTATCTTGGCTTCAGTTCAATAAGCGTGTGCTGGAAGAGGCTGAGAATACTAAATACCCGCTGTTGGAGCGGGTGCGGTTTTTGTCAATCTCGGCATCGAACCTTGACGAGTTCTATATGGTGCGGGCCGCCGGGCTCTATGGTCAGGTTGGCGCTGGAGTGACCACGTTGAGTGCGGATGGATTGACGCCCGCACAACAACTGAGTGCTATCAATGTCTTTACGGCAGAGCTTGTTGCGCGCAAACAGCTTTTGTGGAAATCGCTCAACTCGGAGCTTTGGGAGGCGGGCATCAAGCTCGTGGAGCCGGTCAATTTATCCTCGGACGAGGAAGCATGGCTTGAAGAGTTATTTCTTACTCGGATCTTCCCGATTTTAACGCCGCTGAATGTCGATCCGGCGCACCCCTTCCCGTTTATTCATAACAAGGGCTTGTCGCTGGTCATTGAGATGACGGGTTCGGATGACATGCGGATGACGGGGCTCATTCCTATTGCCTCTCAGCTTGATCGATTTGTTCGATTGCCGGATGGACCACACAAAGAAATACGATTTATTCGCATCGAGTCTGTCATCAGCCTGTTTATCGAGGAATTGTATCCTTCGTTCAAGATTCAGTCGCAGGGGACTTTTCGGATCTTGCGAGATAGCGATATTGAATACCATGAGGAAGCTGAAGATCTGACGGCTGCATATGAAGTGCTATTGCGGCGGCGGCGGCGCGGGGAAGTGATCCGACTGGAGCTTGAAAGTTCGATGCCTAAGCGGCTGCGGAGGTTTGTCATTGATCAACTAGGCGTTCAGGAAGAATTGGTGTTCGTGAAGGATGGGCTGTCGGGGTTTGCGGATCTTGAGAAGCTGATTACGATGGACCGGCCAGAGTTGTTATTCGACCCGTTTAATCCACGATTTCCAGAGCGCGTCGAAGAGTTTGGTGGCGATGTTTTTGCTGCCATCCGAGATAAGGATTTTGTGGTTCATCATCCCTATGAATCATTTGAGGTGGTGTTGCGATATTTGCGCCAGGCGGTGCAGGATCCAAAAGTGATGGCCATCAAGTGGATGCTTTATCGGACATCGAGTAAGGACAGTCCGATCGTTGAGGCGCTGAAGGAGGCGGCGGATGCAGGGAAATCCGTTACTACGGTGATCGAGCTTAAGGCGCGCTTTGACGAGACGACGAACATAAACCTCGCTCGAGAAATGGAAAAGGCTGGGATACATGTCGTCTATGGCTTCCAGCAGATGAAGACGCACGCAAAGCTTGGGATGATAGTTCGGAGAGAAGGTAAGTCACTGGTGACTTATTGCCATATTGGAACGGGTAACTATCACCCGCAGACAGCAAGGATTTATACGGATCTGTCTTATTTCACGGTTGATCCGGCGATTGGGCGGGATGTGGCGCGGTTGCTCAATTTTGTGACGGGGTATGGCAAGCAACCGGACCTTGATGTGATGGCTGCCAGTCCTCACGGCATTCGCAAACGGATTGTTGAGCATATCGACAAGGAAATTGCGCATGCACGTGCTGGTCGGCCCGCGTCTATCTGGGGGAAGATGAACTCGCTCGTTGATAGTGGTATTATTGACAAATTCTACGAGGCCAGTGCAGCGGGAGTGCAGATCGATCTTATCGTGCGGGGGATATGTTGTTTGCGGCCAGGGGTTGCTGGATTATCAGAAAATATTCGGGTGAAGAGTATTATCGGTCGCTTTCTTGAGCACGCGCGGATTTACTGCTTTGGGCAAGGACACCCTTTGCCCTCGCGCAAGGCAGCCGTTTACATTAGCTCGGCGGATCTGATGCAGCGCAATCTTGACCGGCGGGTTGAGGCTTTGTCACCGATTACGAATGACACGGTGCATGAGCAGATCCTCGACCAGATCATGGCGGCGAATTTAAAGGACAACGAACAGAGCTGGGAGATCCTTGGCGACGGCACGTATCGGAGGATCGTGCCGGGGGCCGGTGAAGAGTCTTTCAATGTGCATACATATTTCATGAATCATCCCAGTCTTTCCGGGCGTGGTCAGGCGCTTGAACAGCATAAGCCGCCCGCTATGACATTTGAGCCGGATGCCAACTCGTAACGGAGCGTGTAAAACCTGATGCTGCATCAGCGCTTAAGGCATGTTTGAGTGGATTTCTTTTGGATGCGGTGATGAGACCGCTTGTAGTGCCCGTCGTCGTGACGATAGTGATGCAAGATGTCGTGCGTATGTAGAATAGAGATGGTTCAATGAACGGGCTCCTCGACGGCGCGTTGGAATCGCTGCTAAGGCAGATTGGATCAGATGTTCTTGCCGAGGGTTTGAGCTGTGTTTCGATTCGGTCTGACGACGGATAAGAAAGACCACCGCGCCGTTAAGCCCAAGGGGTTTGATCGCGGTCGCTTCGATGAACTTGAACCAATTGCTGTTGTCGATATTGGATCGAACTCAGTGCGGCTGGTGGTCTATGAAGGTGCAGTGCGTGCGCCGACACCACTTTTCAATGAAAAGGTTTTGTGTGGTTTGGGGCGGTCGGTTTCCAGCCGTGGGATGCTGGACCAAGCGGCTGTAGAGCGGGCGCTGGCGGCATTGGCGCGGTTCCAAGCGATCGCGCGGACGTTGCGGGCACATTGTATTCAGGCTATCGCGACAGCCGCTGTGCGGGAGGCCTCGAATGGGGACGCCTTCATTGCACGCGCTGAAGAGGCACTTGGCGCCCCAATCCAGGTGCTTTCCGGGGTGCGGGAGGCTGAACTTGCAGCGCAAGGCGTGCAGATGGGGTTTGTCGACCCTGACGGCGTGATCGGTGACCTTGGTGGGGGTAGCTTAGAGGTTATTGATATTGAGCAGCGTGAATTGAAGAACGCGGTAACTTTGCCACTTGGCGGGCTCAGGCTTATCGATGAGGCGGGGGGTAAGCTTCGGGTGGCGGGTGCGCTTGCCGACAGCAACCTGGACAATGTCCAATGGCTGAAAAATGGAGCGGGACGGACGTTTTATGCCGTAGGTGGAACATGGCGGGCGCTTGCCAAGCTGCACATGGCGCATAACCAATATCAGTTGAAGGTTATGCATTCTTACGCGGTGCCGGTGGATGAGATGATCGTGTTTTGCGAAGAGGTTTTGAAACCGCGGAAATCTTCGGAAATTCATGGCTTTAGTACCATTTCCAAGGCGCGCCGGGAGACGCTGCCGTTTGGTGCGTTGGTGCTCGCAAAGTTGTTGCGGAGGCTTGCAGCTAAGACAGTAGTATTTTCGGCCTCTGGGATTCGGGAGGGCCTTGTTTACGGTTATTTGCCGGAGGAAACTCAGAAAAGTGATCCGCTGCTGACGTTCTGTGAGGATTGCGCGCGGCTGAGGTCACGCTCGGTTCAGCATGCTCATGAGCTTGTAGTGTGGACGGATGCGCTGTTTCAAGAAGGCGAATGGAAGGAATCGAGTGAGGAGCGGCGGTTGCGAGTAGCAGCTTGTCTGCTATCAGATATCGGCTGGCGGGAGCATCCGGACTACCGCGGCGGGCAAAGCCTCAATCTTGTTGCGCATGCGGCGCTGACAGGGATCGATCATCCTGGGCGGTTGTTTCTCGCGCTATCAATTTATTTCCGGCATGAAGGGCCAGGTGACAGCCTGGAAAATGGCTTGGCCAGTAGCTTGATACAATTGGTTGGCAGCTCATATATCAAGCGCGCGCGTGTTATAGCGGCAGCAGTGCGGACCGCGCATATGCTTTCTGCTGGGATGCCAGGGGTGATTAATGAAACGCGGCTGAAATTCGAGCCGGGGCTGTTGGTGTTGGAGTTGCCGCGTGCGCATGCGGTGCTTAATGGTGAGCGCATTCGGCGCCGTTTTAAGTCGCTTGGCGGGCTATTGAGGCGGGAGACGGAGATCCGGTTGGTTGGATCGTAATGTGCTGTCATGCTGGTAGAATTGAGCTTCTGAGGGTAAGTCCCATAAGCGATCATCCAGTGATTGATGATCGAATAGAGAGAAGCCACGGAAAGTTGCGCATGAGATGCGAAACGCTGCTTTATTATGATGTTTTAGTGCTAAGACTACGCTGAAAATCGGGATTGTGTCTCCGTGAGGCATGTTTGCGAGGACTTTCGGCACTGTGGGGCCTTGTTCGTGTGTTTCTGACATGGTTGTCGTTGCTAAAACTCTATTGATGGTTCCGTGCTGTGCGAGATATCACGGTTTGATGAAACAAGATCGCTTGAGCGAAAATGATGGCTGTTGATCCATATAAGGTGCTTGGGGTATCGAAGGCTTCGTCGGATACTGAAATCCGGCGTGCTTTTCGGCGGTTGGCCAAAGAGTCACATCCAGATATCAAGCCTGATGATAAAGTTGCGGCCGAGCGTTTTAAGCAGGTTGCGCAAGCTTACGACATTATCGGTGATGAGGATAAACGGCGGCGTTACGATCGGGGCGAGATTGATGCCACTGGGGAACCGCGTGGTGGATTTGCCGGGGCTGGATATGGTGCCGGTGGATATGGCGCGGGAGGCAGTTATGCTGGTGCTCGCGGTCCTGGCGGGCGTGGGCCGGCTGATGATCTCGGGTTTGGCGATATCTTTTCGGATATTTTTGGCAATTCCAGAGGCGGGCAAAGTGGTTCAAGAGCAAGTTATCAATCTCGTGGACAGGATGTGCGCTACACGCTTGAGGTTGACTTTGTAGAGGCGGTTTCCGGTGCCCGAAAGCGTGTAACCTTGCCGGAAGGGATAGTGCTTGATCTTGCCGTGCCAGAAGGGGTGATTGATGGCCAGGTGCTCAGGCTAAAGGGCAAGGGCGAGCGTGGTTATGGCGGCGGGGCCAGTGGTGATGCGTTGGTTGAGATTAAGATCCGCGCTCATGCCTCGTTTACGCGCAATGGCGATGATATTCTGAGCAAGCTTTTGCTGAGCATTGATGAAGCTATTCTGGGTGCTAAGATTGAAGTTCCGACGGTCGGTGGCTCGGTTAATCTAACGGTACCGAAGGGGACCAGTTCGGGGCGAACGTTCCGGCTTCGAGGCAAGGGCGTGAAAAACACCACAACGGGCGGCGTTGGAGATCAACTGGTCACAGTGGATATCGTGATGCCGTCGAAGATCGACGATAAATTGTCGTATTTCCTCTCGGAGTGGCGGCAGACGAAAGGGTATAATCCGCGCGAGGGTTAGTATTCTGAAATTCCAGAGCACGTTCATCTTTGACGGAATCAGATGTGCCTCTTTATGGGTGCTCTAACTATTTGTTTTCGATGCGCTTAAGGTTGTGTTGCCTGTGGGGATTGATACAACGTTGCCATTTTCGACTGTGAGTGCCGTCTCGCCATTGCGAAGTTTTAACGCATCAGCGCCGAACATCTCATAGCGCCAGCCTTTCAGGGTTCGAACATCAGGGTTTTTCTCGGTAGCGATACGTTCGAGATCACCTGAATCTGCGATTAGTTTTGGCGCGACCCGGTGATGGGCTGCGTTAGCCTTCAGCAAGACCTTCAGTAGATCAAGGATGGCAATCGTTTCGGCTGAATGGTTGGGGCCTGAGCGCAGTGCCGGGACATCTTTTGGGTTGCGCGCCTGACCACGTTTGACGGCGGCAATGATTTCTTTGGCGCGGGCGGATCGTGCGAAGCCCTGCGACAGCGTTCTAAGATCACCGAGTTTGTCAGGTGTGGATGGCGCCTGGTTGGCAATATCGTACAGGGCGTCGTCCCGCAAAATTCGATTGCGGGGAATATCCTGGGATTGCGCGAGAGTTTCGCGCCATGCGGCCAGCTCCATCAAGATGGCTAGCGCGCGCTTGCTTTTGACGCGCATCTTTAGCCGTTTCCATGCTTTTTCTGGTTCTGTGACGTAGGTTTCCGGAGCCTCCAGAACGGCCATCTCCTCGGTTAGCCAATGCGATCGGTTGGTTGAGGCCAACTCGCTGACGAGGTGATGGTAGACGTCTCTTAGGTGGGTGACATCGCCAAGAGCATACTCCAATTGCGTCTGGGAGAGCGGTCGTTTGCTCCAATCTGTGAAGCGTGCACCCTTGTCTAGATCTACGTTAAGGATTTTTTTTACGAGGTTCACGTAGCCGACGGATTCACCAAACCCGCATACCATTGCGGCAATCTGCGTGTCGAACAGAGGTGTCGGTATGGAGCGGGTTTTAGCATAGATGATTTCCACATCCTGCCGGCCAGCATGAAATACCTTGACCGTGGAGGGGTTGTTCATCAGCTCGAAAAACGGCGTGAGATCGATGTTTGAGGCAAGCGGATCGACGATAAGTTCATCGCTGGGGCCGGCCATTTGAATGAGGCACAGTTCCGGCCAGAACGTTTGTTCTCGCAAGAATTCTGTATCGACGGTGACATAGGCATGTTCTGCAAGTGCGGAACAGGCCTGTTCAAGTTCTTTGGTATCAGTGACGACGCGCATAATCGACGATATAACGTAGCTCCGGTAGGATGTCGCAGGGAAATTTCTTTTACCACATTGACTGGTCATGAAGTGATGTCAACAAGTCTTGTTTTGAAGCAAGTCGTGTTTGGGCAGACCCAGCTTGACACAATTGTGCTCGCGTGCGCTTCTCCGGCGGTTTTGTAGATAAACTGAAGCGAGGCTTAAGCTTGCTGTTTTTCGAGAGAATTTGGCAGCTGCTTGAGAGAACTTGGATGGGCGGGCTGGCTAGAGGGAGGCCGCTGGGGAGGCCGCTTTTTTGACGAATGAGCTCTAAGGTATTGATGTAGTGGAAGATTCACATCCTTATCTGAAATGCCGAGATGGACGAGTGGGGATTTCAGCAAGAATGGTCTTGCTCTAGGGCCTCTAGCTCCTCTGGATGTTGTAGTGCCTCCTGATACGTGGGCGTGATGCCCCTTGATGGGCGTGATGAATGGATCGAAATGACTGAGAGAAAAATGCACCGCTACCGTACGCACAATTGTGGCGCGCTGGGCCGCAGCGATATCGACACGACAATCAGGCTTTCGGGGTGGGTTCACCGGGTTCGAGACCACGGCGGAGTGTTGTTTATCGATCTTAGAGATCACTATGGATTGACGCAGGTTGTCGCGGACCCGGATAGTCCCGCTTTCTCAGTCGCTGAAATGGTGCGCTCGGAGTGGGTGATCCGTATCGATGGAAAGGTGAGGGGGCGGCCTGAGGGGACGACGAACCCTGAACTGCCTTCAGGTGAGATCGAAGTGTTTGCGACTGAGATTGAGGTGCTGTCACAGGCAAAAGAGCTGCCGGTGCCGGTGTTCGGTGAGCCTGACTATCCTGAAGATCTGCGGCTACAATACCGCTTCCTGGATCTTCGCCGGGCGACCTTGCATGCAAATATCATGAAGCGGTTGGCGGTGACGCGGGCCATTCGCGATAAGATGGCTGCGGCTGAATTCCATGAGTTTTCAACGCCTATCCTGACTGCGTCCTCGCCTGAAGGAGCGCGTGACTTTTTGGTGCCAAGCCGCATACATCAGGGCAAGTTTTACGCACTGCCGCAAGCACCACAGCAGTACAAGCAACTTGTCATGATGTCGGGGTTCGACCGTTATTTCCAAATTGCGCCATGCTTCCGGGATGAAGATCCGCGCGCTGACCGGTTGCCGGGTGAGTTCTATCAGCTCGACGTGGAAATGAGCTTTGTCGAGCAGGAAGATGTGTTCCAGACGATGGAGCCGATTATCCGTTCGATCTTTGCAGATTTTGCAGATGGCAGGCCTGTGAGCGATGTGTTCCAGCGTATTCCTTATGATGTTTCGATTGAAAAATATGGTAGCGATAAGCCCGATCTTCGTAACCCGATCGAAATGCAGAGTGTAACCGAGCATTTCCGCGGATCAGGCTTCAAGGTGTTTGCTGGCATGATCGAGAAGGACCCCAAAGTCCGGGTGTGGGGGATTCCGGCACCTGGGGGGGGATCGCGCGCGTTTTGTGACCGGATGAACTCCTGGGCGCAGGGTGAAGGCCAGCCAGGGCTCGGGTACATTTTCTTCCGGAATGGTGAAGCCGCCGGCCCGATTGGTAAAAACATCGGGCCCGAGCGAGCAGAGGCGCTGCGCAAGCAGCTTTGTCTCAAGGATGGTGATGCGGTGTTCTTTGCGGCTGGTGACCCGGCGAAGTTTGCGCGATTTGCCGGCGATGCCAGGACCAAGATCGGTGAAGACCTTGAGCTAATTGATACGGATCGATTTGAACTCGCGTGGATTGTCGATTTCCCAATGTATGAATGGGATGAAGAAGCGAAGAGGGTCGACTTCTCGCACAATCCATTCTCGATGCCGCAGGGTGGCGCTGAAGCGCTGGCAAAGGCTCAGACCAAAGATGAGCTGCTGGATTTGAAGGCCTATCAATTTGACATCGTTTGCAATGGTTTTGAGATCGCATCCGGTGCGATACGGAACCATTTGCCGGAGGTGATGGTAGAGGCGTTTGGCAATGCTGGTTATAGCGAAGATGAGCTCGTCGAGCGGTTTGGTGGTATGTATCGCGCGTTCCAGTATGGCGCGCCACCGCACGGAGGGATGGCTGCCGGGATCGACCGAATGGTGATGTTAATTGTTGGGGCAAAAAATCTGCGCGAGGTGACACTGTTCCCGATGAACCAGCAAGCGAGCGATTTGTTGATGGGGGCGCCGGGCGACGTACAGCCTTCGCAACTGCGGGAGCTTGGTTTGAGGGTCGGTGGAGAAAAGAAGAAAACCTAGAGCACGTTCATGTTTAATGGAAACACATGAGATGTACTCAGTTAGCGCAGCCACGCTTCTCGGCAAGTCTCGCAATTGCGATTAAGTCGGGTCGATACTCAAAGTGCATGGTGTCGAAGTGGTACCAGCGTCCTCCCCATATAAACCCATGGCGCTCGAATATCTCGACAATCTCAAGCGGTATTTTGCTTTGATAACGTGGGACGCGGCCTGGCTTTCCTCCGACCCACCGCCAGTAAGTTGCATATTTGCTGTTGATGTCAATTGCTGCGCCGAAGCTGTGGGCGGATAATCGATTGGTTCCAGCGATATTGCGCCAATTGAACGTACCTGCGGACGGACTAACGAATCGTCGAAAGCCTGGCTTTCGCCTGAGGAGGCCTTTGATGTCATTGGCGACCCTTTCCAAGGCTAAATTGGCCCCTCCCACCTGTGTGAAGCTCAGCTCTTGCCTAAACCAGGCTACGCGAACCTGATTTCTACTGGCCGCGATCTTGCTGTTCCCGAACAGTGACTGCATGACTCTGTCGCTGCGGATGCGTCCGGGATCAAAGTTCTCCGGGGGGCGGCCGCTCGCGCATTTTCCGATGGGATATATCTGGGAGTACATGTCCTCGACATCTGCGTCTTTGAGCTTTTCCTGATGTGACTTGGTTCTCCCATCATCGGTCGCAGCTGTTGCACCATCTGCAAATACGATCCTCTGCAAGTCCGCACTAACGACCTTCCTAGGAAAAGTAGTTTGCAATGCGGACAATTTCTCACGCAAAGAAACGATATCAGCATTGGCATGAAGCGAAGCGATAGACACTCCCAATGCAAGAGCAAGCGCTGCCAGCAAATGAACGGGCCATGAGGAGCGACAAAGCTGCTTAATCTTCACTGCGCAAGGACTCGGATGTAGATGCCCCGGCTTCCACGACCATAAATCTCGACCTTTACGATAGGTGTGCCGTTGACAATTAGTGAGCGCGTGCCTGGATCACTCGTTCCGTTATTCAACATGTTCTCCATGCGGGCTCGATTCGAGATGCTGCTGAAAAAGCTATCCCATTCGTCGGCTGGGTCGCGTAAGCCGAAACGATGAAAATTCGCCCTGTCTTGACGAATGATTGCAGCTGCGTTGCGCAATCGGCCCCCGCGAGAGTTGAAATGATCCCGCGATGACAAATGGGCCATGTAACTAGCGATAAGCTCTTGCGCAGCTGCCTGGGGGGCAGTAGCGGCCATGGAAATGATGATCACCATCCAATTAAGTATCGACTTTCGCATGCTGTCCCCCAAATCAAGTGTTTTCTGAGCAAGCTGAAGGCTGTTTGGTCTGGACCAAATGATCGCTCGTGGTCTTGGTGGTGTCAAACCGAGTTGCCCAGTGGGATGCCATTATTTGTAGAAGTTCAGACTTTATCTGACGGTTATCCGTTTTGGCGGCGGTGAGCTGTATTGAATTTCATCGCGCACCTAGCCTCCAGTAAAGCCACTACCATGGTCTCTGCTAGGGTTGAATAATCTCCCTAACAGTAGGTAAATTTAAGAATTCATTAAGGTTAGCAATTTACGACGCTCTCACTGGTATCAACCATAAGTTGCATTAGTTTAAAATGCATCTTTTTGAGTTTTGGGGTGCGTCGTGGAAATTTCATACATCATAATTGCGGTCTTTGGTCTCTTTTTTGCGGGCATTATCAAGGGTGCGTCTGGGCTTGGGTACTCATCCTGCGCGTTACCATTTCTGGCTGCTGCCGTGGGCTTAAAACCGGCCATCGTGTTGGTGGTGATCCCAGCTATCGTCTCCAACATCGCGATCATGTACACAACAGGTCACTTTCGTGAAACCGTTGCACGGTTCTGGCCATTCTATCTGACCTCTCTTCCTGGTACATGGCTGGGCATTGTACTGCTTGGCTGGATCGATCAGCGAAATGCCGAGATTGTGCTCGGGAGCCTGATCATGGGTTACGCGGTGATCTCCATCACGCGCCCGCCGTTCTATCTTTCAGAGCGCTACAGAGATCCAATACAAATACCTGCAGGGCTTTTGAATGGATTGTTTACTGGGCTAACCGGATCGCAAGTCCTGCCGCTACTGCCCTACATGCTATCGCTGCGACTTGATCCAGATCGCATGGTGCAGGCTGTGAACATCGCAGTTACCTTCGCCGCCACCTCAATGGCTATCGGCCTGATGACCGCTGGCCTGATGACCCTTCCCGGCCTCGGCATCTCCATCGCGTCCACTGTACCGGCAATGATCGGCATTGTCCTGGGCACCAAGATCCGCCGGGTGATACCAAACAAGCACTTCCGCTTGGTTGTGCTGATAATCCTGGGCATTCTCGGATTGATCCTGATTTTGCGGCACTGAGAAATAGCGGCGAGCGAAACGGATTGCCGGGAGCAAAAAAATCTAGAGTGTTTTCATTTTAGATCGAAATACGCTAATGCGGAACTTTGATAAGTATCTGCATCTTAATGAGTTGCGGGAAGTAGGCCATCAAAATATCGCCCGCGAGCCACAGTAGGGCGCCAAGAATAATGAGTGCGGGAATTGCTGCAAATACGGCCTTTATAAAAAATAGCATGAGGCGAAAGAATGGGATCTGAAGATGAGTAACCGTAACTTGTTGCTCAGGCTCTATATCTTCCGGCCCATAATCATAGTCCTCGGTCTCGTGCGCGCGGTATGCAGGTTCTCCGCCACGTTCCAGGGCCTGGCCAGGCCTTCCCGTCGGGCCTTGCCCTAGCCCGCGGTTGCGTTCCATCGCTTCACGCTCTTGGGCTTCTTTCTGCCGCCGAACCGTGCGCGGCAGATCTTCATCTTCGGCCATCATTGATTGTCTTGGTCCGCCCATCCCACAGTGCTCCTTACCCACAGCGTCTTAATATAAAGCAATTTGTGTTTATGCGCCCTAGTTGATACCTCTCAGAGTCGCCGCGTCCCCAACTAAATGTTCCGCGTATCGAATTGCCATCGGCTGATGCACCCCAGCAAGCAGTAAACCTGATGAGGAGTGCTCGCCTCCACGGTGCGGCACAATCGCCATTGCTATGTAGACGTGCAACCTTGTCTACAATGTCGAGAACAATATTGCTATTTTGCGCCCTGAATTTGTCATGACAGAGGGACGACGCCGTGGACAACTTGAAACGTCTTATCCGCACCATTCCGGATTATCCAGAACCTGGCATTATGTTTCGCGACATCACTACTTTGCTTGGCGATGCCCAGGGATTGAAAGCCGCCGTAACCCAGCTCGCCGAACCATATCGCGGGCAGCCGGTAGATGCGGTTGCCGGTATTGAAGCGCGCGGGTTTATTTTAGGTGGCGCGGTCGCCGACCGGCTGGGCTGCGGCTTCATTCCAATTCGCAAAAAGGGCAAATTGCCATGGAAAACCATCAGCCAGGACTACGAACTTGAGTATGGAACCGATACGATCGAAGTTCATGAGGACGCGATTAAACCAGGCGAGCGGATACTGATCGTCGATGATCTGATTGCGACCGGCGGCACGGCGGTGGCCGCAGCCAATTTGATCCGGCATACCGGTGGAGAAGTGCTTGGAGCGGCGTTTATGATCGATCTGCCGGAAATAGGCGGCAGATCGAAGCTCGAAGCGGCCGGTGTTGTGTGCCATGTGCTCATGGACTTCGAGGGGCACTGAATACAGCGGCAGTTTAGGATTGATCGATGAAAATTAACGGCACTCACTATCGGACGATCTGGCTTGCGGATGACGGGTGGTCTGTTGAAATCATCGACCAGACGCTGCTGCCGCACAGGTTTGAGACCGTGCGCCTAAAAACCGTTGAGGGCGCAGCGCGTGCCATCAAGGTCATGCAGGTGCGCGGCGCTCCGCTGATTGGTGCCACGGCGGCCTATGGTGTTTGCCTTGCCTTGCGTGAGGACCCATCAGACGCAGCACTTGATCGAGCGATCAATTACTTGGCCGAGCAGCGTCCAACAGCCATCAATCTGCGCTGGGCGCTTGATGAAATGCACGCTGCCGTTTACGAGCTTGCGCCAAACCAACGCGTGGCTGCGGCCTATGCTCGTGCGGCGCAGAACTGTGATGAAGATGTGGAGACCTGCCGGAGTATTGGCGAGCACGGCCTCGCATTGATTGAGAAGGCAGCAAAAGGCAAACCATCAGGCACGCCCGTCAACATCCTGACCCACTGCAACGCTGGTTGGATTGCCTGTGTAGACTGGGGGACGGCAACCTCCCCGATCTATCAGGCGCATGATGCCGGCATCGCGGTGCATGTCTGGGTGGATGAAACCCGCCCGCGCAATCAGGGCGCGTCATTGACAGCGTTTGAGCTTGGTCGCCATGGTGTGCCGCATACCATCATCGTTGATAATGCAGGCGGCCACCTCATGCAGCACGGCCAGGTTGACCTGTGCATCGTCGGCACTGATCGAACCACGGCCACGGGGGATGTATGTAACAAAATCGGCACTTATCTGAAGGCACTGGCAGCTAAAGATAATGGCGTGCCGTTCTACGTGGCGCTACCTCATTCGACCATTGACTGGACCATCAACGACGGACTGACAATCCCGATCGAAGAGCGCTCAAGCGAAGAGGTCCTAAAAATGTCAGGTAGACTGAATGACGGTTCTGTCGTGACTGTGGACATCGCAGCGCCGGGTTCTCCAGCCCAAAACCCGGCGTTTGATGTCACACCAGCACGTCTCGTAACCGGATTGATTACTGAGCGCGGCATCACTGAAGCAAGCCGCGAAGGTTTGCTGAAGCTCTACCCCGAACGCCATCATCCCGAAGACTAAGCAACGGCTCTAAGCTGAAGCAAAAGCCCATCACCCTAAAACGACCGGGGGGCTACGCCTATGCAGCCAGATGCCGAACGTGTGAAGCTTCAGCCGCGTCAAGAAGTGCAAATACCTGCTCCGCAAGTGCTGCAATCCGTTCTTCTGCAAGCACAAGATCGCTTGCAGATATGCTTTTGCGCCCTTGATCCATATTTGGCTGGAGCATGAAAGACGCATCTGCGATCGGTAAATCATGCCCGAAATTATACTCAACGGTTTGCCCAGAAACTTGGATGTTCATTGTTCTTACCCCTCAATTCACAACGCGCGATCACTGTTGCCTCGGTTAGGAGCTGCTGCAAGTTGTAGTATTGCTGCTGTGCAAAACCGATACGCGGCTGGTACTGAGGTCTCCTTGCCCGACACAAAAATGACACGCGGGCTACTAAGAAGAATCGCCATCATGATGGCTCTCAAAAGAGACCACAATGCGTTTGCCGCAAGGCAGATTATGGCAGACGCTAGAAACATTCTGGTTGGTTTATTGGGCTATGCCGCGGCTGGTTCAGTTCAGAAATTTCTTTTAATTCACTACACGCCCTCATCTACAATATCTTCAATGTTCAGCGTCCCTGGAACACCGGGGGGCGTTTTTCATTGAAGGCGCGAATGCCTTCAATTCGATCCTCTGTTAGTATGAGGCGGTGGTAGGCTTCCAAAGAAAATTTGTGTGAGGTTTTGCGATCCACGTCGCGACTAACATCCATCGACTTTTTAGCCTGGATGACAGAAATTGGTGCATTGGCGCAAATGGCGTCAGCAATTTCGATCGCCTCTTCCATCAGTTTGCCGTCGGCACAGACCTTATTGGTTAGACCCCATTCCAGAGCTTTTTCTGCATCGATCGGGCGGGCGGAAAGCACCATTTCTTTGGCACGGCGCTCGCCAATGATATTGGGCAGAACGGCCACGCCGCCGCCGCCCGGCATAATGCCGCGGCTGACCTCTGTGACTGCAAAGCGAGCATGTGGCGCGCAGTAGCTGAAATCGCACATCAACGTCATTTCCAAGCCGCCAGCATAGGCGACGCCGTTGATCGCGCAAATGATTGGTATCTTGCAGTCGGCCATGGCGAAAAAAGCACGCTGGGCGTCAAGATGCTGGTCCAACCATTGCTCGTCGGTCATATGATTACGCTGCTTGAGATCGCCGCCGGAGCAGAAGGCCTTCTCGCCGGTCCCGGTCAGCACGATACAACGTAAATCGCCGGGGCGCTGGACCAGGGGTACGAAAATATCGCCGAGTTCGCGCATCATTTGGGTATTAATGGCATTATATACTTCCGGCCTGTTCAAAGTAATGATCATCAAACCGTTGCTGCGGCGTTCAACCAGGATAGTCTCGTAGTTTTCAGTCATAATGTTTCTCTCCGTTCTCATGCGTGCTCGACCACCTGCGTGGTAGGCGACTTGCGGTTATAGAGCCAGGACTATCTGAGACGTCGCCCGGGAAACGCATGGGCAGAAATAGCGCAAACGATCGGCGGCGTTCAAGCATGTGTCTTTGTGAACAACATCTCCCTCGACATAAGCCGTCATGCACTCTCCGCAGCCGCCTGTCATGCAGCCAGGCTCGATGGGCACGCCGGCGGCCATCAGAACCTCCAGTGCTGTCTGCTCGGGACCAACGGTAAGCCGCTGATCCGACCAGGCGAGATAAATCTCGAATGCAGCATTGGTCTTGAGGGAGGCCATCTGTCGCTCCGATGTAGAATGGCAGTTTATTGGCGAGGGCGGATTAACAGTGGTCCAAAGACGATCGCGAAACCGAGGAATGCCAGGACCCAGGCGATCATTGAGGCATGGAGCAGGGTGTCTTGTGCGATGCTGAGCGCGGCGATGATGCGGGCGAGGGCAGAAATAATGATCGAAAAATAAATCAGCGTGATCGAAAAGGTCGCGGTTAGTGGCCGACCGACATGGCCAAGGCTTGCGCGTGTCATTACGGCAAGCGTCATAAGGCCAATGCCGCCGCTCGTCCAGGCGTGCAAGGCTCCGGTTTGGGTAATGATGTCAGGATTGGCGATTGAGAGTGCCTGTAGAAAAAAGCCGATTGGAATGAATGCATAGCCAAGATGCAGGACCAGAACCAATGGCTCGGATATCGTGCGCCACCCAGCCCAGCGAAGAAGCCGCCAAGTGTTGGCCACTCCAGCAAGAATGGCCAAAACTCCTACCGCGGTATGATTTGAGAGGGCTATCCATGTCGCGAGCGCTCCACCGCTAATCAGCAGCACGATCATGTCAAAACGACCAAACGGCACAGGTAAGAAGCCAGGATCTTTTCGCACGAGCCAATTGCGCGTGAAGCTTGGAATAATGCGGCCGCCGATAAGCATGATCAGAAAAATGATTGCAGCAATTCCCAGGCGTGTTCCGTAATCCGCCCCAGCCGCCCACATTGCCTCGACATGAAAGATTGCATTGCCGGAAAGCAGGAGGAGCACGACCCCGAGTACTTTCAGATTGTTTTTGTTCTTTGCTGCCAGGATCTCGCGGGCAATGATGCCAGTCAGCGCAACGAGAAATAGCAGGTCAATGACTGTGGCAGCCAAAGGTCCAATCCAGGCAGATATGAAGATTGCGATGCGGCCAGCAACCCAGGTCAGAAACAGCATGAGAAGCGGTGTGCCGGTAACCGGCAGGCGGCCGGTCCAGTTCGGCACGGCGGTCAGTAGGAAGCCTGCAATGATAGCTGGGACGTAGCCATAGATTAGTTCGTGCACATGCCATTCAACCGGTGCAAAGGCAGTGGGGAGTTCTAGTTTGCCGGTCAGCAGCGGTAACCAGAGTAGCAGTGTCAGAGCTGCCCAAATAGAGCCCGCCAGGAAGAACGGCCGGAAGCCATAGCTAAGGATCGCAGGGCCTGAGTAGTTGCGCACTTGCTGGGCGGTGGATGTCATTTTGATTGATTGCCTTTGATCATCGATCTGGCCGATGGAGATGCGCCACTGTCTTCAACCGATGGCAACCGACCTTTGACCGTCAGGATCTTAAACCTGCAATCGTAATGTGCCACTGCCGGTGTCCTAGAGGGCTGTGTAAGAGGAGAAGAATTGCGTGAAGAACTTGATTTCTGGCTGTGTCCAAAGGGTAACATCTGGGTAGGCCGAGACGAGTGCTTCAGAAATGTTTTCTAAGCTCAACGCCATGAAACCAATGGGGTTTTAGGCTCAAATTGAGCAGAGTGCTGGCTGGATTCAACTCCGTTCGAAAAATCGTGTGGTTTGATATAGTTGAAGATTGCTATTGAGGTATGATTTCACCTCTTGCGAGGAGCGGGGATCTTGTGGGTAACTTGTCACTTCGCGTTTGGTGTGAATAGGGGCTGACTGTCGCAGTTGTTACAAGGCCGCGTATTTTGATGCAGGGAAGATTGGGGCATCGTGGTGATGGCAGGGCAGTTCGGTTCGATTGGGTAAGGGGCTCATCGTGAGAAGAATAGTATGTTGCTTGGACGGCACTTGGAACAATGACAAGCCCGGCTCAATTCTTACGAATGTCGCGAAACTGCGCCACGCCATTGCAGATGCTGACGAGAACGATGTTCAGCAGATTTCGCACTACGTTGAAGGTATTGCCTCTAACGACGGTGAAACGGCGCAGTATCTGAAAGGTGCACTTGGTTACGGTTCTTTAGATCGCATCAGGCGAGGCTATGAGAAATTCGTCGAAAGCTATGAGCCCGGAGATGAGCTTTACCTTTTTGGATTTTCGCGGGGGGCATTCGAGGCGCGCAGTCTTGCCGGTTTCATCTCCCTTTTTGGAATTGCGCACAAAGGCGGCGAATTTTCTTTCGACCAAGCGTGGGAGTTATCCCGCCTGCCAGAGGCGAAGCGGGAACAAGCTTCCTTGGCTGCGCTGCGGGCGTCCGCGCATTATCCGGTTCGCATCAAGTGCGTCGGCGTGTGGGATACGGTCGGCAATCTCGGCAATCCATTTATCTCTAGCGGCCCGATCAGCCGACAGTTCAAGTTTCATGATACACGGCTCTCTGAATCGGTCGATGTTGGTCTTCATGCTCTTTCAATTGACGAGATGCGCGGACCGTTTCGACCGACGCTGTGGAGTATGCCAAAAGGGGGGCAGCTGCCAAAAGAACAGCATATCGAACAGGTTTGGTTTGCCGGCAGCCATGCGGACGTTGGCGGCGGATACAAGGAGACCCAGCTCTCGGACGTTGCACTTTTGTGGATGGCAGAACGCGCTCATGCGATGACTGGCCTTGCCTTCAATATGGATCAACTGGAACGAACATCGCGGCCCGATCCACTCGGCCCACAGCACGGTGTCGCCTCCGGTTTAATTTTCATGTGGAGTGGCCTGTTCCCATTCGTTCGCCTGATCAAGCAACGTGTTGAGGCGATCTCTTCTTTTCGGCGTATGCTTATTGGTTCCTGGCGTTCAGGCCGGCTCCGGCGCAGTGAAGTGTCAGTAAATGAAAGTATTCACTCCAGCGCTGAACAGAGGTTCGGTCGGCCAGTCATCAAGCTGATTGACGATCGGTCGGAGATAATTACCTACCGGCCTCGAAATCTTGTACCGACAATGTCTGAATCTCATGTGCCAATGGAGGGGGCGAAGGCGGCAGCCGTACCGGGAGCGAGGCGAAGGGTGAAGATCTTCACTGTGCACGGGACCTTCGATCATGAGGCGGATTGGGATAACTGGGATATCAATGACGACAAGAGCCAAGATCGTAGTAAGCGGCTATTCATTAATAGGCTTAGCCAGCATCTTGGCGATCACGACATAGACCTCGATCAGGTTGATCACACTCAGTATAATTGGTCCGGTGGTAACAGCCATGATGAACGCCGGACCGCAGCGATCGGCCTAAAGAAGCTTATCCAGGAGACGCTGGAGAATAAGGATCCCGACTACTATGACGGCGGCGTCTACGTGATTGGTCACAGCCATGGCGGGACAGTCGCTCGTCTTGCCATGAACCTCTGGGACAAGGATCACGACTACTACGATCCTATCGGCGATGAAGGATTGGATGAATTCAAGCACGATGACCAATGCCCGATCTGCAAGCGTGAACGAAACGGTGAGGTTGGACCAAACACGGCTCGACGTCCGGACGGGGTGATTACCTTTGGCAGCCCATTCGTTACGTTTGAGAAGCGATCTGCCGGTCTTTTGACAGCAAAAATTGGTGTTTGGGTGTTTCGAGGACTGGCTCTTGTCGCATTCGCAATTTTTGCTTTCTTTTTGAATTCTGCAGCCGAGCACCAGAGTGTCGGTGGTGCTCTGGCTACTGCCGGTACGGTTGATGCTCAGAAGGCCGCCTTGCCCTGGCCGAGCAATCTACATGCTATATGGTTGCTGGTTTGGCCGCTGGCCTACTATTGGCTACTCGCCTTTCAAGTTCCTCAGTTCATTGTTGGCCTGATCAGGAATTGGCGCGAACAGGGCTATCTTCTACTTTGGGCGACGATTGCTTCAAAAGTGCTCCGTCTGGGTGGGTTTGTTGCTTTGTGCCTCTATTACTTCGCCTATTTGCGGGGCGGCTGGGCTGGTGTAGTTGGATGGTTGCCGGTGCTGGAGGGAAATGGCGCGCTTATGATGTTGTGGTGGGTGGCCACGTTGATATTCTATTGGCTGTTGGCGATCACTCTGCCGAGCCATGTGCTGGCTTGGTTGGACGAGCGGGTCATGGGGCTGCGAGATAAGCTCCCGAAAAAATACGACCCGCATGAGGACAGGCCGATGGCCTATCTCAGTTATCATACCCCTGGTGACGAAGCGGGCGTGCATCTGAGGATCTTTGGATTTATCACTTGGCTTTTGCAGACCCTGTCACTCTCGGCGGCCTCAGCGTTGGCATAGAT
>Ga0209345_10000182_pt1 | contig 88324 bp, 85 predicted proteins | sample Cruoilmetagenom7_FD_187294 | JGI IMG/M metagenome (GOLD analysis project Ga0209345, IMG submission 187294) | Oil polluted marine microbial communities from Coal Oil Point, Santa Barbara, California, USA - Sample 7 (SPAdes) (version 2) | ecosystem: Environmental > Aquatic > Marine > Oil seeps ... | reverse complement strand
GAACCAACAAACATAGAATTTACCGAAGACACACGACCTCTCATATGGTCTGGCGTTTTAATTTGCAAAATGGTTTGCCTAATAACCATAGAAACACCATCTGTGACACCACTAAAAAATAAGGCAACTACCGAAATCCAGAAAATAGACGACAAACCAAAGACAATAATACAAACTCCAAATCCAAAAATGGCTCCAAGTAATTTCATCCCTGCATTTTTGCTTATTGGTAAATATGCTGTCGCTAACATGGTTAAGAAGGCTCCTACTGCTGGAGCAGCACGAAGTACACCAAACCCTTCGCTACCTACTTTTAAAATATCTTGAGCAAATATTGGAAGTAATGCTACTGCACCACCAAAAAGCACAGCAACCATATCTAAAGTAATAGCTCCTAAAATAGCTTTAGTTTTAAACACAAACTTGACACCTTCCTTTAAACTTTGCATAACAGGTTCGCCAATTTTTGGATTTAAAATAGGTTTCTTTTTTATCTGAAATAAAACAATTAAAGAAAACATAACCAACCCAAACACAATACACAAAGACCAATGCACACCAATAACACTAATTAAAACACCTGCAGTTGCTGGTCCTAAAACCGAAGCCATTTGCCAAGTCGAGCTACTCCATGTAGCAGCATTTGGATAAATTTTCTTCGGAACAATTAGAGCAATTAAAGAAAAAATAGTTGGCCCAAAAAACGACCTTAAAAATCCTCCAAAAAACACCAATGCATAAATACCATATAGAATGGTTTTTGTAGACCAATCTGAAACAATTCTAGGCCATGTTAAAAGAAAAAGTCCTAAGCTAATAAATGAAAACAAAGCAATACAAATTGCCAATAAATTTCGTTTCTCTTTTTGATCTACAATATGTCCTGCAAACAAGGCCATAGATAAAGCTGGAATAATTTCCATAAGTCCAATAATTCCTAAAGATAATGGGTCTTTGGTTAAACTATAAACTTGCCATTCTATAACAATAAATTGCATAGACCAAGCAAAAACTAAAGCAAAACGTAAGACTAAAAAAATGTTGAATTCTTTAATTCGTAAGGCTGCGTAAGGGTCTTTTTTTGTCATTTATTTTTTTGAAATTAACTTAAACTCAACACGTCTGTTTAATGCACGATCCGCTTCTGTTTTATTTGAAGTTAATGGAAACCGAGTTCCAAAACCTTGTGCAATTACTCGTTCTGGCTTTAAGCCTTTTGAAATTAAGTATAAGGCTACTGTTTTAGCTCGAAGTAATGAAAGTTCATCGTTTCTATCTTTTGAACCAACATTATCTGTATGACCATAAATTTCAATTTGTAAATATTTATACACTTTTAAATATTCATATAATTGGTCAAGTTCTTTAATTGATGAGTCCAATAAATTGGATTTATCAAATTCAAATAATACATTTTTAAGCGTATATACCTTATTTCTCTCTAGTACTTGTTTGGCTTCTATAGTGCTAATACTTATATTTTTCGTTATTTCAGTTTCAAAAGGTTTAATACTTATGTCATCGAAAAAATAATAAGATGCATCAGGATTTTTAGATTTCTGCACTTTAATAGCTTCAATGTTTTTGTTTGAATCAAAATTGCCAATAATAAAATACTTTTCAAATCCTTTAGCTATATAGTCAAAAGTTACTTTTTCCCAATTTTCTTTTTCTGTATAATATTGAATACCATTTATTAAAATATAATGGCTGTTCTCTACATTATTTAAAACGTTACTGATATTAATTACTCTATCTGAAGGTTGATTTAATGATTGATTTAAAAACAAAACTCCCAAATCTTTAATCGCATGACTTGAGTTTTCAGCTAAACTAATGTAAAATGAAATAGTATATTTCTCATCTTTAGTTAAGACATCTTTAAACTCTCCTTGAATATATTCACGATAATCTTCTGGAGCCATAACATACATTCCAGAATAGGCTTCTCCTGTCTTAGGGTTTTGGTTTCCAAAAAAATTCTCAAAACCTACTGCTTTACTACAGGAATGAAAATAATCTGTGGATCCAATATTTGGAATTGACCAGTGTGAAACATTTTTATTGAAGTTTCCTAATAGTTCAGAACAGTATGTGTTTTCTTCAAAACTTGGATTAACAACAAGGTTTTGAGATTGACAAATCATCAAACTAAAATTGAAAACTAGGATGTAAATTGCTTTCATAATCTATAAAAAAATTATTCTCTAAGATCTCTCAATTTCAATTGAAGCGATGTTTTGCCTTGCCAATAATTTTCATCTATAGAATACACAGCTTTAACTAATTTTTTATTTTTAATCAAGCTTAATTTGTCTCCTAAGTTAAAACCAATACAAACTATTTTTTCCCTTCCTGTTTGTGTGACAGTTATGCGTAAATGCTTATCGTCTTCACCAACACATTTACCATAACCAGTATCTTTAATATTTTGAGACATAAAAACAGGTGTCATGTTTCCTGGTCCAAAAGGTGCAAACTGACGTATAATGCGCCATAATTTATTATCTACTTGATTTAAATCTAGCTTCAAATCAATTTTAATTTCAGGAACCAATAACTGTTTGTCTATTGTTCGCGAAACTTCATCTTCAAAAGCTTGTTTGAAGGCTTCGTAATTTTCTTCTTTTAACGTTAGTCCAGCAGCATATTTATGACCTCCAAATTGTTCGATATGTTCAGAACAAGCCTCTAAAGCATGATACACATCAAACCCAGAAACAGAACGTGCAGAAGCAGCAAGTTTATCGCCACTTTTTGTAAAAACCAAAGTAGGTCTGTAATAGGTTTCAATAAGTCGTGAAGCTACGATACCTATCACACCTTTGTGCCAAGTTTCATGATACACAACGGTTGTAAAACCATCGTGTTCTCTGTTGTCTTCAATCTGTTGAAGTGCTTCGTCTGTAATTCTCTGGTCTGCTTCACGCCTATCTGTATTAAAAGCCTCTATTTCTTCAGCATATTGTTCGGCTAATTCAAAATCCGTTTCACTTAATAAGGTCACTGCATAGTTTCCATGCTTCATACGTCCAGCAGCATTGATTCTTGGAGCTACAATAAAAACGACATCAGTAATAGTTAAAATATCTTTATTAACCTGATTGATTATGGCTTTAATTCCAGATCGTGGTTTGGTATTGATTACTTCTAATCCTAAATAGGCTAAAACGCGATTTTCGCCAACAATAGGAACAATATCTGCTCCAATAGCTGTTGCAACCAAGTCTAAATATTCGGTTAATTCTTCAACGGGTTTCCCTTCTTTAAAGGCCAAAGCTTGAATGAGTTTAAAGCCTACACCACAACCACAAAGTTCTTTAAATGGATAGTTACAATCGTTACGTTTTGGATCTAAAATAGCCACTGCACCTGGAAGTTTTGTTCCTGGTCTGTGATGGTCACATATAATAAAATCGATGCCTTTTTCTTTGGCGTAAGCTACTCTTTTAATAGCTTTTACGCCACAATCTAAAGCGATGATTAGTGAAAAATCATTGTCGTCTGCAAAGTCGATACCTTTTATGGATACACCATAACCTTCGTCATATCTATCAGGAATATAGGTTGCAACTTGCTCTGTTCTAGTTCTAAGATATGTTGACATTAAAGCTACTGAAGAAGTTCCATCCACATCATAATCGCCAAAAACTAGGATATTTTCATTGTTGGATAAAGCCAGTTGGATACGTGAAACAGCTTGATCCATGTCTTTCATTAAAAACGGATCGTGTAAATGGTCAAAACTTGGTCTGAAGAAGGTTTTAGCATCTTCATAAGTTTCAATACCACGTTGTAATAAAAGCGTTGCCACAACCTCATCTACTTGAAGAGATTCTTTTAAATGAGATAATTTTTCTGCCTCTGGTTTTGGCTTTAGAGTCCAACGCATATTTTATGAAATTAATGTCATGCTGAGCTTGTCGAAGCATCTATTAGAGAGATTCTTCACTTTGTTCTGAATGACAAAATTATTTATTATGACAGTGAATTGATGTGTTTACAGTCGCAAACTTGCGAAACATTTCCATAACTCCACAGTATTTTTCAATAGATAAATCGATAGCCTTTTTAATTTTATTTTCATCTAGGTTCTCACCATAAAAATGATATTCTACTGAAACAGTATGATAATATTTTGGATGCTCTTCTGTTAATTCTCCAGAAGTATCCATTCTAAAATCTGAAATTTTCACTTTCATTTTATCCAAAATAGAAACCACATCTAAACCTGAGCAACCAGCAAGTGCAGAAAGCATCATAGCTTTCGGACTTAATCCGGAACTGTAACCTCCATGTTCTGGAGACGTATCCATTAAAACAATTTTTCCATTTGGATTATCCGATTCAAATTGCATATTGCCTTTCCAATGGGTTATTACTTTATTAGTCATTTGTGAAGAATTTTTCGTTTATTGTAATATATCAAAAATACCAATAAAAATTAGACTATGCCATTAGTAACACCATTATCAGCCGAACACGATTTAGAAACTAAAGAATTAGCAGAATTCTTTAATGAAACGCTTGGGTTTTGTCCAAATTCGGTCTTAACCATGCAACGAAGACCAGCCATATCTAAAGCTTTTATTAACCTCAACAAAGCTGTAATGGCTAATGAAGGTCGAGTAACTTCAGCCTTAAAACGCATGATAGCTTGGGTAAGCAGTAACTCTACAGGTTGCAGGTATTGTCAAGCTCATGCAATAAGAGCTGCAGAACGTTATGGAGCAGAACAAGAACAATTAGATAATATTTGGGAATACAGAACGCATTCTGCTTTTTCTGATGCAGAACGTGCTGCACTAGATTTTAGTTTAGCTGCAAGTCAAGTTCCAAATGGTGTAAATGCAGATATTAAAAAACACTTATACGAGCATTGGAATGAAGGTGAAATTGTAGAAATGTTAGGAGTGATTTCTTTATTTGGTTATTTGAATAGATGGAACGATTCTATGGGAACGTCTATTGAAGAAGGTGCCGTAGAAAGTGGTAATAAATATTTAGGAAAACATGGTTACAATGTTGGAAAACACGATGGCTCGCAATATTAGTTTTATTATTCCTATGAAAGTAAGATTCTAGATTGTTAGATTTTCTTTACCTGTAATTCACGAATATTTATTTAAATGCATTGAATATAGTTAGGATAAAAAATATTAATCCAAAATTAAACAATCTAATAATTAATGCATTTATCAGAAGGAGCTGATTCTCTATAATATTTACAATAAACTATAATAGCAAATGAAATTACTGCCAAGAATAATGTTGCATATATGTCATTAAATACTTTATCCATTATTTTACATTAAGGCCTTCCACCAACCACAATCACAATCTCTCCTTTTGGAGGTTTGTTGGTAAAATGTTCAAGGGCTTCTTTGGCTGTTCCTCTTACAGTTTCTTCGTAGAGTTTGGTTAATTCGCGAGATACAGAAACTAGTCTGTCTTCACCAAAATATTTACAAAAATGAGTGAGCGTTTTAATGAGTTTGTGTGGACTTTCATAGAAGATAATAGTTCTGTTTTCTTCAGCTAGAAGCAAGAGCCTGGTTTGTCTTCCTTTTTTTACAGGCAGAAAACCTTCGAATACAAATTTATCGTTTGGTAAGCCGCTATTTACTAATGCAGGAACAAAAGCAGTAGCACCTGGAAGGCAATCCACTTCTATATTGTTTTCAATACAAGCACGCGTTAATAAAAAACCAGGATCTGAAATGGCTGGTGTTCCAGCATCACTAATTAAGGCTATGCTTAAACCACTTTTTAATTTATTAATTAAACCTGCAACCGTTTTATGTTCGTTATGCATATGATGCGATTGCGAAGGTGTAGAAATTTCGAAATATTTTAAAAGTTTTCCTGAAGTACGTGTGTCTTCAGCAAGGATTAAATCGACTTCTTTTAAAACTTCAATAGCTCTAAATGTCATGTCTTTTAAATTCCCAATTGGAGTAGGCACTATATAAAGTTTACTCATATTTTATTCCTTGAAAATAAGAATTTAATTAAATTTACTTTCTAAAATTTCCATAAATCGTGTTTCGAATTCTTCTTTATCTTTCCAATTATTATAGTCTGGTTTTACCACATTTTGTATAAGACTCTCGGCTTCTTCGAAAGAACTAGAGGTGTTTAATTGAGAAAGTACCCTATCATAATCTAAAACTTCACCATTAAACAAATGCTTAATAAAAGCTAACTTATCGTTTAGTCCAATACTTAAACCTCCACCTTTCAGTTTATCGTTTAAAGACTTTTTTACATCCTCTTTATTACCATTAGTTACTGGTTCAAATTCTGGAATTTCCTCAAAACCTGCTGTAATCTCTTCTAAATCGTTTTTATGGTACTGCTTTTTTGGAATTACTTTTTCAAAAATAGCATCAATGTGCTGAGCCTCTTGTGGCATTTGAGCAACCATGTCTTTTATTTTTTCAATAGCTGGCTCCATAATTTCATCGTGCTCTCTATCGTCTAAATTAATATAGGTTTTATTATCAAATTCTATGTTGTCACTTATCTTGTTATTAAATGCCATGTCTAACATTCCAAAGAATGAGGAATCGCTACCAATTGTAGGAAGGTCTTTCTCAAAATTTTCCTTTGCAAACTTTAAAACAGTTAGTTTTTCATAAAGAGTTGCTACTTCTTTATGCATTTTATCTAAATCGTCCTTGCCTTTCAGCTTTAAAATTCTATGAGCAATACTCATTAATTCTGCTTCAAGTTTCTTCTTCATAACTTTTAAAATTTAATCTATTTTATGGGTTTGATTTTTAATAAATTTACGCCACCTTTATACAAAACGAAATTTCGCTTTGTTTTAGTGTTAAAATTACAAAATGTTTCTCGAAAATACAGTAAATCATAAAGAACAATTTGGTTGGATAGAAGTTATCTGTGGTTCCATGTTCTCAGGAAAGACCGAAGAATTGATTCGCAGGCTCAAGCGTGCACAATTTGCAAGACAAAAAGTGGAAATTTTTAAACCCGCAATAGATGTTCGTTACGATGAAGATATGGTTGTCTCTCATGATGCTAACGAAATACGCTCGACTCCTGTTCCTGCTGCTGCCAACATTCCTATTTTGGCAGATGGCTGTGATGTTGTTGGTATTGATGAAGCTCAGTTTTTCGATGATGAGATTGTTCGTGTTTGCAACGATTTAGCAAATAAAGGTGTTCGTGTTATTGTTGCTGGATTAGATATGGATTTTAAAGGCAATCCATTTGGGCCAATGCCCAATCTTATGGCTACTGCAGAATACGTGACTAAAGTTCATGCTATTTGTACTCGTACAGGTAACCTTGCTCAGTATAGTTACCGATTGTCTAAAAACGATAATCTTGTTTTACTAGGCGAAGTAGATGAGTACGAACCTTTAAGTCGTGCTGCATATTACAAAGCCATGACAAGAGATAAAGTTCGAAATTTAAAGGTAAACGATGCTGAGGAAATTTCTCCAAAATCAGACAAATAAGTATGCCTAGAACTCAAGAAACAGTCCTTGAAATAGATTTAAATGCTCTGAAGCATAATTTTGAATATCTTAAATCCAGAATTTCTACACATACCAAATTTTTAGTAGTTGTAAAAGCTTATGGATATGGAAGTGATGCTAAAGAAATTGCTGAGTATTTGCAAAATCTGGAAGTTAATTATTTTGCTGTAGCTTATACAAATGAAGGTGTTGCTTTGCGTGACGCAGGTATTACAAAACCTATTTTAGTTCTACATCCACAACCTATAAATTATAGAACTCTTATTGAACGTTGTTTGGAACCAAGTTTATATAACTTTAATAGTTTTAATACCTTTCTTGAAGTTGCATTGGAAGAAAAGCAACAAAATTATCCTATTCACATCAAGTTTAATACAGGTTTAAATAGGTTGGGTTTTAATGAAGCTGATATTGAAATGATTCATGATGAACTTGAAAGCACTTCATCTGTAAGAGTAAAGTCGATATTTTCTCATTTAGCAGCAAGTGAAGATTTAAATGAAAAAGAGTTTACAAATAATCAAATTGAAGCGTTTCAAACTATTTCAAAAACATTTATAAACACTTTTGGCTACAAACCCATGCTTCACCTGTGTAACACGTCTGGCGTTTTAAATTATCCTGAAGCACATTTAGATATGGTTAGAAGTGGTATTGGCATTTATGGTTTTGGTAATTCAGAAAAAGAAAATAAAAACTTGATTCCTGTAGCTACTCTAAAATCAGTTATTTCTCAAATTCATACCATTGAAAAAGGACAAACCGTTGGTTATAATAGAGCCTTTAAAAGTGACTCTAAAATAAGAACAGCAACTATCCCAATTGGTCATGCAGATGGTATTGGCAGACAATATGGAAATGGAAAAGGCTTCGTAACTATAAATGGAAAGCCAGCTTATATTGTTGGAAATGTCTGTATGGATATGATTATGGTAAATGTTACAAATATTGATTGTCAAGAAGGAGATGAAGTCATTCTCTTTGGAAAACAACCCAATGCTCCAGAATTTGCTAAAACTGCAAACACCATTTCTTACGAAATAATTACAGCTATTTCTCAACGAGTTAAACGACTTATTATTAAATAATTTCCATTTTAGGTTTTTTTAATTAAATTCGTAACTTACACTAACCATTAAAAAACACTAATTATGTTTAAAGAATTTAAAGAGTTTATTACAGGTGGAAATGTTATTGAATTTGCAGTAGCTGTAATCATGGCTGGTGCAATTGGTGCAGTAGTAAAAGGTTTTGTAAACAATATTGTTATGCCATTTGTTGGTCATTTTACAGGAGGAACCGATTTCGCAGACAAAAAAATTGTTTTAGATGAAGCTGTGATAGATGCTGCTGGAGTAGTAACTACACCAGAGAATGCAGTTATGTGGGGAAGTTGGGTTAACACAATTATTAATTTATTAATTGTTGGTTTAGTAATGTTTATAATTGTTAAAGCTTACAATAAAACTAAAAAGCCAGCTGAAGAACCAGCTCCAGCAGGACCATCAGATAATGATCTTTTAAAAGAAATTAGAGATGCCTTGAAAAAATAGATTTCATCATCTACAATTTTTAGAAAAACAGCTTCCAATTGAAGCTGTTTTTTTATGCTTTTTTTTTGAATGACTACATAAATAAATGTATAAATTTGCTTAAAATAGATTTATAATGAAAGTAGCATTAGTTGGAGTCACAGGAATGGTTGGAGAGGTAATGTTAGATGTTTTAAAAGAGCGTAATTTTCCAATAACTGAATTAATTCCAGTAGCTTCTGAAAGGTCTGTTGGCAAGATAATTTCTTTCAAAGGAAAAGACTACCAAGTTATCTCTTTAGAAACAGCTATTTCAATGAAACCAGATCTTGCTTTATTTTCGGCTGGAAGAGAGACATCTTTAGAATGGGCTCCAAAATTTGCAGAAATTGGCACAACTGTTATAGATAATTCCTCAGCTTGGAGAATGGATTTAAGTAAAAAATTGGTTGTTCCAGAAATTAATGCAGATACGCTAACTAAAACAGATAAAATTATTGCTAATCCTAATTGTTCGACTATTCAAATGGTTATGGCATTAGCTCCTTTACATAGAAAATTTAAAATTAAACGTATCGTGGTTTCCACCTATCAGTCTATTTCTGGAACAGGAATGAAAGCCATAAAACAATTAGAAAACGAACTTGCTGGATTAAAAGGCGACATGGCTTATCCTTATCCTATCCATAAAAATGCACTTCCACATTGCGATGTGTTTGAAGATAATGGATATACTAAAGAAGAGATGAAGCTAGTTAGAGAAACGCAAAAAATCTTAGATGATAGAACCATTTCTATTACAGCAACAGCAGTACGAATTCCAACTTCTGGAGGCCATAGTGAAGCAGTAAATGTAGAATTTGAAACAGATTTTAATGTCTCCGAAATTCGCACATTACTTAACAAAACACCAGGTGTTGTAGTCCAAGACAATATTGATACAAACACGTATCCAATGCCAATATATGCCAATGGGAAAGATGATGTTTTTGTTGGAAGAATTCGAAGAGACGAGTCTCAACCTAACACCTTAAATCTTTGGATTGTAAGCGACAATTTAAGAAAAGGTGCTGCAACAAACACCGTCCAAATTGCTGAATATTTAGTAGCGAATAATCTGATTTAATTTTTTGTTTCAGAAATCTTTGCTGTTTACTAGAATCTATTTTTAAACTTACAACTTATTTATAACGAATGAATTGTATTTTTTCTCTATCTTAGAAGCCTCTTTTAAGACAGATGGTTAAAAATTACTTTAAATTAATAGCATGTTTTTGTGTGTGCATAAGTTTCATTTCTTGTGCATCAGATGACGACTATGTATCAAACCCATCTTCTCCAGAGCCAGAAGAAATATCACCTGTAGTTTTTAATATTGATGAAGTTCCTTATCAAACATTAAGTGAATATAATTTTTTTGATGGAGTAATTAAAGACTTAGACCCTGTATATGGCGTTGTTCCTTACGAACTAAGCTCGCCTCTTTTTTCAGATTACGCACATAAAAAAAGATTTATTTGGATGCCAAATGATGTAAGTGCCAATTACACTAGCGATGGTACTATCTTTAATTTTCCAATTGGAACTGTTCTTATAAAGAATTTTTATTTTGATAATGTCTTACCAACAAATACGACTAAAATAATTGAAACCCGTTTAATGATTAAAAAAGCTGAAGGTTGGATTTTTGCAAATTATATCTGGAATGAAACCCAAACTGAAGCTGACTTTGACTTAGATGGTAGAGATGTTTACATTCAATGGAATGAAAACAATATAACAAATAGTGTTAATTTTAGAGTGCCTTCTGGTGCAGAATGCCATACATGTCATAAAACAGGAGATATTCCAATTCCTATTGGTCCAAAACCAAGAAATATTAACCTACCTTTTAACTACGGGAACGAAACTAAAAATCAAATACAAAAATGGGCCGAAATGGGCTATTTAAATGAAAATTACCCCTCAAATATTGAAACACTACCAAGTTGGGACGACGAATCAGTATCTTTAGAATTAAGAGCTAGATCTTATTTAGATATTAATTGTGCTCATTGTCATTCTGAAGAATCTCATTGTGCTTACAGACCAGTTAGATTTGATTTCGAGTCGTCAGCCAACCCAATAAATTTAGGTATTTGTGTAGAACCAGACACAGAAATTGTTGGTGCTGGATTAACACATATAGTAAACCCTGGATCCTTTGATAGATCTGTTTTATATTATAGATTAAATTCGGTTGAGGAATCGGAAAGAATGCCACTTTTAGGTAGATCCCTTAAGCACCAAGAAGGTGTTCAATTAATTAGAGAGTGGATAAACTCATTAACAACACAATGCAATTAAATAATTATACCATGAAAAAAACTATTTTATTAATCACTTTGCTTTTATGTGGCTTTTGTTCCATAGCACAAGTATTAAATCAAGATGCTAATTGGCCAAATGCTAATTGGGATTTAGCAGGATCTTATGATTCTAACCCTTTAATTTTTACAGGAAACCCAACAGATACATCAACACATTTTTCTTTTGATGATGATGAAGGTGGTGGAGGTTCGATAAATAATATTGCTGTTCAATCTCCAGTAATAAACTTAACAAGTGCATTTAATGCAGGGGAAACTAGTATTAATGTAACTTCAGACTATGTTTTAAATGTATATCAAACTGAAACCATTACTTTACAATATTGGGATGAAGATACAGATACATGGAATAATTGGGGAACTCCTTATGGAACAGGTACAGGTGGTGCTCCAAATGTAGATTTTTGTACAGGACCTTTTGCTTCTTTCAATAGTACTGCATTAAATATTTCTTCGTTTACAAACTCACAATTAGCAGGATTTAGATATCGAATTTTTTATAATGATAATGGTTCGTTTGGATGGGGAATGTGTTTTGCTTCACCAAACATCCAATCGTCAACACCGCCAAGTTGTTTAGTGATTTCTAACTTAAATGTAGGTGATATTACTCATAACTCTGCTAATGTTAGTTGGGAAGCAGGTCAAAGTGAAACATCTTGGGAAATTGTTGTTCAACTAGCAGGAGCTTCTCCTCCAACCTCTGGTATTGATACTAACTTAAATGATCCTTATCCAGCAACTGGTTTAAATGCTAATACTGCATATAAAGCATATGTTAGAGCTAACTGTGTAAGCGATGGATTTAGCGAATGGGTTTCTATAAACTTTACGACTAATGATCCACCTCCTGCACCAGGCGATTTTGTTTTTATTAGAGATAATAATGTTTCTATGAGTGGGACAAGTTATGCTGTTGTAGATATGAATAATGATACTACAGATGATTTAATTGCTGCTTCATCATCTGGCATTAATATAAACTATCAAACTACAGGTGGTTTTTATTCAGCATATTATTCTGCTCCAACAAATTATGGTCCATCATGGAGTATTGCAGCAGGTGATTTAGATGGAAATGGTTATAACGATTTATTATATGGAGCAGGAAGTGGCGTGTCATTTGTCATGGCAAATGATGATGGCACATCGTATGCACAGTCATACACTACAACTGATTATGTATTCTCTCAACGTTCAAATTTTGTCGATATTGATAACGATGGAAATTTAGATGCCTTTGTTTGTCATGATGTGCAACCAAACGTTTATTTTATTAATGATGGTACTATAAATGCTGGTTTAGCTTTTTATCAAGGACCTTCAGTTGCTGTTCCTAATGGATTAGGGACACATCCAAATGGTGGGAATTATGGAACTGTATGGATAGATTATGATAACGACAGAGATATTGATATGTTTATTGCAAAATGTCGTGGAGGAAACGTATCTCATAAAATTAATGAACTTTGGAGAAACGATAGAAATGGAAATTTTATTAATGTAGCTACTGAAGCTAATCTTGCAGATCCAGTACAAACTTGGTCTTCTGCATGGGCAGATTATGATAACGATGGTGATATGGATGTATATGTTGGAGCTAGCTCTGGAGCTGATGGATCACATAAATTCATGTTAAATGATGGTGATGGCACATTTACTGATGCAACTGCTTCTGCTAATGTAGCTGGAGCTCCTTTTGGAATTGAAAATGCGCCTGGAGATTTTAACAACGATGGTTATGTAGATGTTTTATCTAACGGAAGAATTTTACTAAATAATGGTGACAATTCATTTACGGTTGTTTCTACAGATATGCCACCAAGTGGAGCTATAGGTGATTTAGATGGAGATGGGTTTTTAGATGTCTTTAATGGAAATTTATATAAAAACAATGGTGGTAATGGTAATAATTATGTTATGATACATGCTATTGGAGTACAAAGTAATTACAATGGAATTGGAGCTCGAATTGAAATTCATACAGATTCTGGCACACAAATTAGAGATGTAAGAAGTGGTGAAGGTTTCGAATACATGAGTTCATTAAACGTTCATTTTGGTTTAGGCTCAGATACAACTATAAATAGTATGGTTATTTACTGGCCTTCTGGAGTTATTGATAATATTATGACTCCTAATATTAATATGCTTCATACTGTAGTTGAAGGGCAATCTTTAACTATTGTCGATGAAACGCTTTCAGACTTAGTTATGTTTCCAAACCCAACTGAAGGTATCTTAAATTTTGAATCTACTGCAGACATTTCAAATAAAGTTGCAACTGTATTTGATATAACTGGAAAGAAAATATTTAGTTCAAAACTTTTAAATAATTCTTTAGATGTATCACAACTTAATAGTGGTGTCTATGTTATAAGATTAGAAGAAAAAGGGAAAATAATAAACAGAAAATTTGTTAAAAAATAATCTTAGATTAAACAAAAAAAGTCACTCAATTGAGTGACTTTTTTTGTTTATAGACTAATTGGAAAGATTTTTGCGTTTAATAAATATTATTTAGAATGATAACTAAACCATGAAAAAGGAACATATACAACATCTATATTGGCGTGCTGGTTTTGGAATCAATCCAAAAGCAATGCAATCTCTATTAGATAAAAGTAGAAAAAGCGTTGTTGATTTGCTTTTTTATGAGTCAAGTAACTATATTCCTTTAAAAATTGATACTCCAGAATTTGATACCCTTACTTTTGAAGAATTCAATGAAACTAAGAAAATACATAGAGCCTACATTGAAAAGAGCAAATTAAAGGTCAAGGAATTAAATCATGAATGGATTCATAAAATGTCGTTCTCTAATGAAACCCTTAGAGAAAAAATGACTTTATTTTGGGCAAATCATTTTGTTTGTCAAGATAGATTTATCCTTTATATTCAAAAATTCAATAACACTCTTCGTCAAAATGCCCTTGGTAATTTTAAAGATTTTGTAAAAGCAATTTCTAAAGAACCTACTATGATAGACTATTTAGACTTAAAACAAAATAGAAAAAATAAGCCTAACGAAAATTTTGCTCGCGAACTGTTTGAATTATTTACTCTTGGAGTAGGCAACTATTCAGAAAATGATATTAAAGAAAGCGCTAAAGCTTTTACAGGTTATAATTACAATTTTGAAGGCGATTTTGTTTTTAACGAAAAACAGCACAACTACGACTTTAAACATGTATTTGATAAAGCTGGGCGTTACGATGGAGACGACATAATTGACATTGTTTTAGAACAAAAGCAATGCGCTAGATTTATCTGTACAAAACTATATAGCTATTTTGTAAATTCAACTTTAAATCAGGCTCATATTGAAGATATGACAGATGTTTTCTATTCAGATTATCATATTGAAACCGTTTTAAAGTACATGTTTACACAAGATTGGTTTTATAGTCCAGAACACATTGGTACTAAAATTAAATCTCCAGTAGAATTAATTGTAGGCATGTCTCAAATTGTTCCTGTAACTTTTAAAGAAACTGAACAGGTTCTTGGTATTCAAAAAATGTTAGGTCAAATACTATTATATCCACCAAATGTTGCTGGATGGAAAGGTGGTAAAAACTGGATTGATAGTAATACGTTAATGTTGCGTTTAAAACTACCATCTGCTTTATTGTCTGATGGAAAAATAGACACAAAAGTAAAAGGAGATTTTTACGACTCTTTTTCTAAGTATTATGAAAACAGAAAAGGAAATACAAAAATTAAAGCATCTATAGATTGGGACGTTTTTAAAACGAATTATGAAGAGGTTGAAATTGAAGATTTAAACAATTATTTATTGCAGAGCCCTATTAATAAAGGAACTCTTAACTATTTAAATCGTTTAAGTAAAACAAGTAAGCTAGATTATTGTGTGCAACTTATGTCTATTCCTGAATATCAAATGTGTTAAAAAATGGATAGAAGAAAATTTATAAAAAACTCATCTTTAGCTAGTAGTTTGTTCTTAGTTCCAAGCTTTGTTAACGCATTTAGTCAAATGGTTACTTCAGAAACTGGTTACAAACGCTTAGTAATTATACAGCTTTCAGGAGGAAACGATGGGCTTAATACATTAGTGCCTTTTAGAAATGACGATTACTATAGAGCCAGACCTACTATTGGACTAAAAAAGGAGGGTTTAATTAACTTGGATAATGAATTAGGGCTTCATTCTAGTTTGCGACCATTAAAAGATCTCTACGATCAAGGCTATCTAACCATTATTAATAATGTTGGTTATCCCAATCCTAACAGATCTCATTTTAGAGCTACAGATATCTGGCAAACAGCTAGTGATTCCAATCAATATTTACAAACAGGATGGATAGGAAGATACTTAGACCATTTCAATCAAAAACCTGATGCAGCAATCGAATTAGACGAAAGCCTTTCTTTAGCATTAAAAGGGGATAAATTAAATGGAATGGCTATTAAAAATCCAGCTCTTTTATATAAAACTACGCAAGATCCATATTTAAAAAATGTGTCAAAACATTATCAAGATAATCATTTAAACGAACATAATTTAGGCTATTTATATAAAACCTTAATTGACACTAAGTCCTCTGCTAGATATATTTATGAAACAAGTAAAACTTATTCTTCTAGTATAGATTACCCAAAGCATGATTTTTCAAAGCAATTAAAAACTACTGCACAGTTTATTAATTCTGGACTAAACACCAAAGTATATTATGCGTCTCTAACAGGATTCGACACACATATCTATCAATTAAATAAACATAAAAGATTATTAAAAGTCTATGCAGATGGTATGAAAGCTTTTGTTAAAGACTTACAATCTAAAGACAGTTTTAAAGATACTTTAATTTTAACTTTTTCGGAATTTGGTCGTCGTGTCAATCAAAATAGTGGAAACGGAACAGACCATGGTTCTGCAAATACGCTTTTTGTTATTGGTGGAGATTTAAAAAAGCCTGGAGTTTATAATAATCTAGCTAGTTTAAGTGATTTAGATAACAATGGAGATATGAAATTTGAAATAGATTTTAGAACTATTTATGCAACTGTATTAAAGAAATGGCTTCATGTTAATGATCAAGTTATATTAAACAAACCTTTCGAGCCATTAGACTTTATATAATACTAACTATACTTTACTTTTCTTAAAATTCTAGTAGACTCTTTGTAAAGTGTATACACTTCATCACTATAATTTTTTAAATACGGCTTAGCTTCTTGAAGTTTATCTACAGCCTCATGAAACAAATTTAAATAGCAAATAAGATAAGTAGCTGGAAGATTTTTTAAATCTTGTGTTTCTATTTTATTAAGCGTTAATCCTTTTTTTAATTTTTCTAAAATTGAATTATTAGTGTTATAAATATGATGAAGAACCTTTTTATCAAATTGTGGTGCATCAAAAATCAATGTTGTTTCAATATTATAATTTACATTATTTGAAAAATTAATAACCGTTTCCTCTAAAGGATAATATTTATATGAATTTTGAAGCCCTAGATTAACATATTCAATTATTTTAAACGAATGATCGTCATAAGAAATCGAAACTTCATCTAAAGTTGAATAAAAGAGTCTTACTTGTTCGTTAATTAATTTGATATCGACCCTTGAATAAAATATTTCATCCTTCACAGGTTTTTTTAATCCTGACCAACACAACACAAAATACTCTTTAAAGACGTGATATTGAGGATTGAAATCTTGTCGTGTATTTAAAAAATCGAAAACACCATCAAGTGTATGTTCAATATTATTTTGCGAATGACTTTCAATAGCTGAAACTAATTTAGAATTGACGTCTTTTATTTCAATGTCAAAAACCTTTGGCATACTCATACTTCCATCTCTAAAAAACACAGAGCCACCATAATATTTCCAAATGTTTTTCCTGAGTGAAGTAATTTTATCAATAGACCTAATGGTTACTAATCCAACAACTTTATTGTCTGGTAGGTGTGGAAAAGGGATGTTTTCATACTGAACAATTGGAGGGTTTGATAAATAAGCATTAATTAGATTTTGAATTTTGCTATCATCAAAAAAATCGACACCTATAATATTATTATCTTCATCTTCTACTCCAATAACTATGTATGAATTGTTTTTAGGGTTACTATTTGAAAGTGCACATACATGCTTCAAGAATTTTGCTTTACCCTCTTTGTGACTAATATTAATTCGACGCTTTTTATCATAAAAACTATTCTCATCGTTATGAGCTAATAAGTTTTTTATAAGTAGGCGTTTGTTAATCATAGCAACTTCCCATGAAAGTGGGAATCTTTTAAATTAAAATTCTTTCTTTACAATGGTCGATGAAGCCTGAGCAGTTGGAAACACCAACAAATCAGCAATATTAACATGTGGAGGTCTTGTTATGGCAAAATAAATTATTTCAGCAATATCTTGAGGCTGCAAAGCTTTGTACCCTTTATACACATTATCAGCAATAGCGTCGCCTTTAAATCTTACTTGAGAAAATTCGGTTTCTACCAAACCAGGATTAATGGCACAAACTTTAATTCCAAATTCATTTAAGTCTATTCGCATGCCTTGAGTTATGGCTAAAACAGCATGCTTGCTTGCACAATACACATTTCCTTTTGGATAGACTTCTTTTCCTGCCGAAGACCCAATATTAATTATATGTCCGGTTTTCCTAGTCGTCATGTTTGGAATTACTGCTCTACTTACATACAATAAACCTTTAACGTTTATATCCATCATGGCATCCCAATCATCTGTGTTTCCAGTTTGAATTGGGTCTAGTCCATGTGCATTTCCAGCATTATTAATTAAAATATCTATGTTTTTAAAATCATCTGGAAGAGATTCAATAGCTTTAAAAGTTCCCTCTTTATCTCTAACATCAAAGTTTAATGTATAAACTTCTGTTTGCTTTTTTAAAGCTTTTTTAATGGTATCAAGTCGTTCTTCACGTCTACCACATAATATTAAGTGTATCCCCTGATTTGCAAATTCATGGGCTGTTGCTCTTCCAATACCACTTGTTGCTCCTGTAATTAAGGCTATTTTTTTCATTTAAAATATTGTTCTCATCCCCTTTAAAACAGGCATGATTTTAATTGAATTTAAAATTATAAAACATAATAGTCTTAAAGTTATCTAAACATGTTAATTTTTAACCAATTATTAACAACAAGAAAGCAAAAATTTTAACAATTTGCATGGCTCAATTAAGGATGCTATATTCGAAAGATTAAAAATTAAAAATGATGGAAGATACAAGTACAATTGATATTAAATCGATTAACGAGAAAATTGAAAAGGAAAGTGCTTTTGTTGATTTACTTACTTTAGAAATGAACAAAGTAATTGTTGGCCAAAAACACATGGTCGAAAGATTACTTATAGGTTTATTAGGACAAGGACACATTTTATTAGAAGGTGTTCCAGGATTAGCAAAAACTTTAGCAATAAATACACTTGCTCAAGCTGTTGATGGTAGCTTTAGTAGAATTCAATTTACTCCAGATTTACTACCTGCAGACGTAACAGGGACTTTAATATATAACATGAAGCAAAACGACTTCACTATTAAAAAAGGACCTATTTTCGCCAATTTTGTCTTAGCTGATGAGATTAACAGAGCGCCAGCTAAAGTACAATCTGCTTTACTAGAAGCCATGCAGGAAAAGCAAGTAACTATAGGAGACGAGACTTTTATTCTGGATAAACCATTTTTAGTAATGGCTACAATGAATCCAGTAGAACAAGAAGGAACATATCCGCTTCCTGAAGCTCAAGTGGATCGTTTTATGTTAAAAACAGTTATTGATTATCCTAAAATGGACGAAGAACAGCTTATTGTTCGTGCCAATTTAAAAGGTGCTTTCGATAAAGTAAACCCTGTAGTTTCTGTACAACAAATTCTAAAAGCACAAGAAGCTGTTAGAGAAGTTTATATGGACGAAAAAATAGAAAAATACATTCTAGATATAGTGTTTGCAACACGTTATCCTGAAAAATATAAACTTGCCGATTTAAAACCATTAATTTCGTTTGGAGCATCGCCTCGTGGAAGTATTAATCTTGCTACAGCTGCAAAATGCTATGCGTTTATTAAGCGTCGTGGTTATGTTATACCTGAAGATGTTCGTGCTATAGTTCATGATGTGTTACGTCATAGAATTGGCATTACTTACGAAGCTGAAGCTGAGAATGTAACTTCCGAAGATATTATCAATAAAATTGTAAACGAAATTGAAGTGCCATAGAATTTAAGAATGACGAATCACGATTTTGAAAATCGTAAATCTACAATCATAAATTAAAAATGGATACTAAAGAATTACTAAAAAAAGTACGAAAAATAGAGATTAAGACACGTCGTTTGTCTGATCATATTTTTGGAGGTGAATACCATTCAACCTTCAAAGGTCGTGGTATGACTTTTTCTGAAGTTCGAAAGTATCAATATGGAGACGATGTAAGAAATATCGATTGGAATGTAACTGCTCGTTACAACGAACCACATATAAAAATATTTGAAGAAGAACGTGAGCTAACAATGATGCTCATGGCAGATGTGTCTGGTTCAGAATTATTTGGTACAGATGCACAATTTAAAAACGAAATAGTAACTGAAATAGCTGCGACTTTAGCTTTTTCAGCTACTCAGAACAATGATAAGATAGGGTTAATTCTATTTTCAGATGAAGTTGAATTATATATTCCTCCAAAAAAAGGACGTTCGCATGTACTTCGTATTATTCGTGAATTAATTGAATTTAAACCAAAAAGCAAACAAACTAATATAGCTGAAGCATTAAAATTCTTATCGAATGTGATGAAAAAGAAGGCTATTGTCTTTCTATTAAGCGATTTTATTGCAGACGATTATAAGCAAACTTTAAAAATTGCTTCAAACCGTCATGATGTTACTGGTATTAGAGTTTTTGATAAACATGAAGAAGAAATTCCTAACCTTGGAGTGGTTCAAATGCAGGATGAGGAAACTGGAGAATACATGTTAGTAAATACGTCATCAAAAATTGTAAGACGTAATTACAACAAATTTTATCACGAAAAAGTAACTTATTTTAAAGATAGTTTTACAAAATCTGGAGCTGGAACAATTGATTGTCGTGTTGATGAAAGTTATGTGAAAAAATTATTAGGTTACTTTAAAAGAAGAAGTTAATTAAAATAAAAATGTCAGGTCGAGCGCAGTCGAGACCTAATTTGAAAATGAAATATACGATTAACAATAAAGGATTTAAGAATAGTTTTACTTCGTGCTTTAACAATAAAGCTTCGAGTCTATTTTTTGCTTTCTTTTTTCTATTTTCTTTTGTTTCATTTTCACAACAAGTAACATCATCTATAGATTCTACAAAAATTAAAATTGGGGAACAAGCTACTTTTAGAATTCAAGTAGAGGCAGACTCAACAGACTTAGTGGTATTTCCTGAAGGACAAACATTTTTGCCTTTAGAAATGATTGAATCTTATAAAGTAGATACCACAAAAAAAGATGCTAGATTTCAGTTTATTAAAAAATACGGATTAACCCAATTCGATTCTGGTAATTACACCATCCCTAAACAAAAAATTCTTATTGGAGATAAAACATTTTATACAGATTCTTTAAAAATCTTAGTAAATAATATTGCTGTAGACACTACCAAACAAGGATTATATGACATTAAACCAATTATAGAAGTAGAAAAAAGCGCAAGCGATTGGTGGAAAACTTTACTAATTATATTAGCTATATTAAGTGTTGCAGGTGGTTTAATATACTGGTTTGTTTGGCGAAAAAAGCCATTATCAAAAGAAGAAAAAATAGCATTACTTCCTCCTTACGAGAGAGCTAAACTTGCTTTAAAACAGTTAGATGAAAGTCATTATTTAGAGCATTCAGAATTAAAAGAATACTATTCAGAATTAACTTTTATTATTCGAAAATATCTAGACGAAAAAGTTTACGATCGTGCATTAGAAAGTACGACAGATGAATTAATCTATCGATTAAATCTACTAAAAGATGGTAATCAAATAGATATTAGTAAAGAAGATATTAAAAATTTAGATAACATTTTAAAGCGTGCCGATTTAGTAAAATTCGCAAAATCTGCTCCAGATATAGAATTGGCAAAACTAGATAGAAATACCATAGATTTAGAAATAGATCATGTTAAAGAAGCTTTGCCAGAGCCAACTAAAGAAGAAAAACTTCTAGACCAACAATATAAAGAAGAACTAGAACGCAAAAAACAACAAAGAAAGAAGCTAATTACTGGAGCTGCCATTCTAGGTTTATTTATAGCCATTTTTGTAGGTTTTGGAATGAAATATGGTTTTACCTATGTTAAAGACACTCTCTTTGGTCATGATAATAAAGAGCTCTTAGAAGGACATTGGGTTAGAAGTGAGTATGGCATTCCACCTATCGATGTTTCTACTCCAAAAGTTTTAAAAAGAGATAATCCTCCTGTTCCAAAAGATATTAGTGAACAAGTACAAACAACAACTTTTGTTTACGGAACCCTTCAAAATGAATTTAGCATTTCTTTAAGCACAACTAGGTTTCAGCAACAAGCCGAAAACGAAGAACAGCAGAAAGTAGATCCAATTAAAATTGCTGAAGAAAGTATTACAAAGTTAGAACGAGAAGGCGTAACAGATATTTTTGTAAAACAAGAAAAATTTGCAACACCTAATGGAGCCGAAGGTTTAAAAACTTTTGGAACTTTAAAAATTCCTGTATCAGAAACAGATAATTATAACGAAGCTCATTATGCATTACTTCAGTTTATTTCTGATAATTCGGAAGTGTTACAACAAATCATGCTAATCTGGCCAATGGATGACACGTATGCAGATCGTATATCTGAGAGAATTATAAATTCTATTGAACTTAAAAAAGACGAACAATAATGTTTGAAGGAATTGAATTTTTAAATAAAGAGTTCTTCTGGTTGTTATTACTACTTCCATTAGCTGTGTTTTGGCATCTTTTTAAGTACAAAAAACAAACAGCCGAACTTAAGATTTCAAGTCTTAAAGGGTTTAAGACTAGTAACTCAATTCTTCCAAAATTAAAACACCTATTATTTATTCTAAGGTTATTAGTTTTAGCATTTTTAATTACAGCTTTAGCCAGACCTCGAACAGTAGATGTATCTACAAAAACAAAAACTACAAGAGGTATCGATATTGTTATGGCAATAGATGTATCTGCAAGTATGTTGGCAAAAGATTTAAGACCAAACAGGTTAGAAGCATTAAAGAAAGTTGCTGCTCAATTTATAAAAGAGAGACCAAACGATAGAATTGGATTAGTGGAATATGCAGGTGAAAGTTACACAAAAACACCTATTACTAGTGACAAAGCTATTGTTTTACGCTCTTTAGAAAGCATAAAATACAACACCATAATAGATGGAGGCACTGCCATAGGTATGGGCTTAGCCACATCAGTAAATAGATTAAAGGACAGTAAAGCCAAAAGCAAAATAATAATTCTATTAACAGATGGCGTTAATAATTCTGGTTTCATAGATCCTAAAATAGCTAGCGAATTAGCATTAGAATATGGCATAAAAGCATACACTATTGGATTAGGAACTAATGGTATGGCATTAACACCAATGTCAATTTTGCCTAATGGAAATTTTCAATATGGACGTGCTAAAGTAGAAATAGACGAAGAACTCTTAAAAGAAATTGCAGATGTAACTGGTGGAAAATATTTTAGAGCTACAAACAACAAAAAATTAGCTGAGATATACGACGAAATAAACAAGCTTGAAAAAACAGAAATAGAAGAATTTAAATATTATAATTACGAGGAAAAATACAGACCATTAGTATTATTAGCAGGTATGTTATTACTCTTAGAATTACTATTAAGGTTTACCGTTTTTAGAAGTTTTGTATAACAAAAAATCAAGATAAAAAGATAAAAAATAACATTCGTGTATTTATTTAAAAACTGAATACTGCGACTGAAAGCTAAGAAATGTATCAATTAGAAGAAAAAATATGGTTTTGGGTTTTAGCAATTATTCCAGTAATAATTCTATTATTTTTGGTACTCCAATTTTGGAAAAAGCATGCACAAAAGAAGTTTGCTGATAAAAAGTTATTAAAAAAGTTAAGTCCAAATCAATCTCTTTTTAAATCTGTTCTAAAACTTATAGTCATTTGTTTGGCTTTAGTATCTATATCAATTGCTTTAGTCAATCCAAAAGTTGGTACAAAATTAGAAACAGTTAAACGTGAAGGTGTTGATATTGTTTTTGCAGTAGATGTTTCTAAAAGTATGTTAGCTGAAGACATTGCACCAAACAGATTAGAAAAATCAAAACAATTAGTCACTCAGATTATTAATAATCTGGCTAGCGATCGTGTTGGTATAATTGCTTATGCTGGTAAGGCGTTCCCACAATTACCAATTACTACAGATTATGCTTCGGCAAAAATGTTCCTCCAAAACATGAATACAGATATGCTTTCATCGCAAGGAACAGCTATTAATGAAGCTATTGAATTAGCAAAAACTTATTATGATGATGATGAGCAAACAAATCGTGTTTTAATAATAATTTCTGATGGAGAAGACCATAGCGAAGAAGCAGCAAATGTAGCTCAAGAAGCTAATGAAGAAGGTATTAGAATCTTCACCATTGGTGTTGGAGATATAAAAGGTGGTCCAATTCCTATTAAAAGAGATGGCGTTGTTTTAAATTATAAAAAAGATAATAATGGCGAAACCGTAATTACTCGTTTAAACGAAGAAACTCTTAAAACGATAGCTAATGAGGCCAATGGCGTTTATATAAATGGTAAAAACACAAACGACGTTGTAGAAAACATAAGAGATATTTTAAATAAAATGGATAAAAAGGAATTTGAAGCCAAACAATTTGCCGATTTTAAAGACCAATTTCAATGGTTTTTAGTATTTGCTATTGCATTATTATTTATAGATATCTTTTTATTAGAACGAAAAACAGCCTGGTTAAAAAAATTGAATTTATTCAACGAAAATCTCTAAGTAAATAAAATGCGCTTTTTAACGAAGCTAAATTTTATAAAACCTTTAACTATAAGAAGTACAACTGTTTTATATATTAGAGGTCGCTTAGAAAAGAAGATAAGTACAAAATGAAATACTTAATAGTTTACATATTTGCAATCATTTCAGTTTCCAGCTTTTCTCAAGAAAAAGACAAGGAAAAAGAAGCCTTTTTAGCATTAAAGAAAGCTAATAACTTTGTGTATGAAGGCAATGAAAAAGCTGTTAAAGACGATTTTATTTCAGCAGAAATGGCTTATCGAAAAGCACTTTCAGAACAATCTTCGTCGGTAGCAGGAGCCTTTAATCTAGGTACGTCATACATAGAAGAAGGAGGCTATGATGAAGCCTTATTTCGCTTACAACAAGCCACCAAAAATGCCACTTCAAAAGAAGAAAAACATAAAGCTTTTCATAATATTGGTAATATTTTAATGAAAAGTAACAAATGTCAAGAAGCAGTAGATGCATATAAAAATGCCTTAAGAAATAATCCGTCTGACGATGAAACTAGATATAATCTTGCTTTAGCTAAAAAATGTGCTGAAGATAAAAAAGACGATCAAGAGCAACAAGACGATAACAAAGACGACCAAAATAAAGATCAAGATCAGGATCAAAACCAAAACGAGAATAAAGAAAACGAAGATCAACAAGACAAAGAAGAAGGAGATAATAAAGAAGACAATAAAGACCAAGGCGATCAAGATAAAAAAGATGGAGACGACCAAAAAGATGACGAAGGAAAGCCAAAAGATGAAAAGCAAGATCAAGGAAAAGGTGAAGATGAAAAGAAAGAGCAACAAAAGCCAAAGCCACAACAAGGTCAATTAACACCTCAACAAGTAAAAAATTTGTTAGAAGCCATGAATAATCAAGAACAAAAAGTTCAAGAAAAAATGAATGCTGAAAAACAAAAAGGAGTTAAAATTCAAACAGAAAAAGATTGGTAGAACCATTCGGTTTGTAATATAAAATGAAGTTACTAAAACACATATCATTAATTCTAATCTTATTCAGCACAACACTTGTTAGTGCTCAAATAACTTTTGAGGCGAAAGTAAGCAAGAAGAAACTTGGGATTAACGAAAGGTTACGTGTCGATTTTGAAATGAATAAAGATGGAGATAATTTTAATCCTCCAGGTTTCGAAAATTTTACAGTTATTGGTGGACCAAACCAAGCTGTAAGCACATCTTGGGTTAATGGAAAAAGGTCTTATAAAAAAACATACAGCTATTTCTTGTCTCCAAAAAAAAGAGGCTCTTTTCGCATTAATCAAGCAACTATTGAGATAGATGGAGAAATCTATAAAACAAATCCAGTAACTATTGTTGTTACATCTGCAGTTAATAATCCAAACGATGAAAATAATCCAGAATCAATAGCTTCTAAAAACATTCATCTTGTTGCTGAGATTTCTAATACCAATCCCTATTTAAACGAAGCCATAACAGTTGTATATAAACTGTATGTCTCTCCAGACACTGGTGTTAGTAATTGGAGAGAAATAGACAATCCTAGGTACAACGATTTTTGGAGTCAAAACATAGATATTAAAGGTTTAAAAGTCCTAAATGGAAGTTATAAAGGAGAAGATTACAGATATGTCGTTTTACGAAAAACAGTGCTTTACCCTCAAAAAACAGGTAAACTAGAAATTGAACCTTTAAGTTTAGATGTTACTATTGAAGTCCCAACTAACAGACGCGATATTTTTGGTGGAAGATTAATGACACGAGCACATAAAACTATTTCTGCTGGTAGCAGATCTATTAATGTGAAAGAATTACCAATAACTGGTAAACCTTCAGATTTCACTGGTGCAGTTGGAGATTTTCAATTTAATGTAATTACTAATAAAAGTGAATTAAATGCTTCAGAATCTTTACAAGCAAGGGTTGAAGTAAAAGGAAATGGCAACTTGAAATTATTCGAACTTCCTAAGTTGTCCTTACCAAGTTCTTTAGAGGTTTTCGAGCCTGAACATGCAGAAAATGTTTCAACAAATTTAAATGGCATGCAAGGAAGCATTTCTGATGCTTATACTATTGTCCCTCAATTTAAAGGCAAGTATCCTATTCCTAGTATTTCATTTTCATATTTCGATGTGAAAACAGAATCTTATAAGCGTATTTTTTCTAACGAAATTGTTATTAATGTCCTTGAAGGACCTACCAATACAACCTCATCAGATAATAATATAGCATCTACAAATAATAACAAACAACCTATAGTAGTAAACAATCAACAATTTGCTTTTATAAAAACAAAAACCGACCTAATATCCATTAATCCGAATTATTTTTTCAAATCTACAGGTTTTTGGACTGGTTTATTATTGCCTTTTTTAGCAATTCCGTTAGCATTAATTATAAGAAAGAAAAAACAAGAACGAGCTGCAGATGTTACTGGAAATAAAATAAGAAAAGCTGATAAACTAGCAAAACGCTATTTAAGTGAAGCAAAAAAAGCATTAGGTAATAAAGAAGCCTTTTATGTGGCTCTAGAAAAAGCATTACACAATTACTTAAAAGCAAAACTTAATATTGAAACCAGTGATTTTACTAAAGATAAAATTAAAGAATTATTAGTTACAAGAAAAGTAGATAGCCAAATAGTAACTGAGTTTTTATCTATTTTACAAAACTGCGAATTGGCTCGTTATACACCAATTACTCAAGTAGAGATGCAACAGGATTTTGATAAAGCAGCCAAAACAATATCAGCCATAGACAAACAAATTATATGAAAAAATTAATTTACATATACATTGTTTTAATTAGCACTTGTTCGCTAGCTCAAAATGATTCGTTTTTTCAACAAGGAAATGCTCTATATAATCAAGGTGATTTTGATCAGGCAATTTTAAAATATGAAACTATTCTAGATAGTGGTCAACATTCTGCCGAATTATATTTTAATTTAGCAAATGCGCATTATAAATTAAATCATATTGCTCCTAGTATCTTTTACTACGAAAAAGCTTTACAATTACATCCAAACGATAAAGTAATACAAAACAACCTTGGTTTTGCTCGTAACATGACTATTGATGCTATAGACACTGTTCCTGAAGTTGGTCTAAGCAATTATCTAAAAAACATTACTAACAAGTTAAATTTTGATGCTTGGGCAAAAATTTCAGTTGTCTTTGTTTGTTTATTTGTTTTGCTGTTTCTCTTCTATTATTTTGCTTATTCTTCTACAAAAAAGCGTTTTTCTTTTGTTGCAAGTATGGTATGTATAGGTTTAACATGTTTAACATTAGCACTAGCTTTTCATAAGTATAATTTAGATAAAAAAAATCGACCAGCAATAGTGTTCACTCAAGAAAGTCAAGTTAAAAGTGAGCCCAACTTACGTAGTACTGAAGCCTTTATTTTACATGAAGGTGCTAAGGTTCAAATTTTAGATACAGTAAACAACTGGAAAAAAATTAAACTTTCAGATGGGAAGACAGGTTGGATAATAAATGAAGATATTAAAGCATTAAGTGAGATTTAATGTTTAGGCAATATTGTTAATATTTAAAATATTATATTAGTGCTCGTATTAATTTAAAAATGGCATGTCAAAAAAGGTAGTTTCTATTTTTTTATCAGTAATTTTTTTACTGTTTATAGTAACGCCAACCGTTATAATGATGGTTGATGATACGATTGATATTTCTTTCTTTTACTCAACTTCTGAAGAAGAAGAAGAAAGAGGACACGAAAAACAAATTGATATAGAGATTTTATTTTCAAATTTAAAAACTAACGAATCTGATTTAGTTTTTACTTCTACCGAAAATAATTTAGGTTATTGTTACAAAAATTACGCAAAACCTCATTTAAACCTCATCTCTCCACCTCCACAGCAGAACGTATAAGCCTATTAGATATTAGGCTTATTAATTGTCTAAAAAATTAAACTTATTGCTTTTAATCTCATTAACTGGTTAAAGGCTTCTAACTATATATAAAAATCAAAAATGAAAGCACATACTAAAGAAACACAAGCAACAATGACACCTGAAATGTCAATAGAACATTTAAAAGAAGGTAACGAAAGATTTCAAAATAATTTAAAAGCCGATAGAAACTTATTAGAACAAGTAAAAGACACGAGTAATGGTCAATTTCCATTTGCTACCATTTTAAGTTGTATTGATTCTAGAGTGTCTTCCGAATTAATTTTTGATCAAGGTATGGGTGATATATTTAGTGTTCGTATAGCAGGAAATTTTGCGAATTCAGATATTTTAGGAAGTATGGAATTTGCATGTAAACTAGCTGGAACAAAACTTATTGTCGTTTTAGGTCATACTAGCTGTGGTGCTGTAAAAGGTGCATGCGACGATGCAAAACTTGGTAACCTAACTGGTATGTTGGAAAAAATTAAACCAGCTGTTAATGCAGTTCTTGAACCACAAGATAAAAGTTTACGAAATTCTGCTAACTCCAATTTTGTTAATTCTGTCTCTAAAAAAAATGTACAACTTACAATTGAGAAAATTGTTGAAGAAAGTGATGTTTTGGCAGAAATGCAAAATAATGGAGATATAATGATTGTTGGAGCTATGTATGACATCAATACTGGTGCAGTCACTTTTTATGATTAAAATAGAAAGAGTTGTTAGAATTAAATAAACATATATGTATTAAAAAGATTGCATTAGTTTTCATGCTGATGTTACCTGTTTTTGCTATTAGTCAAGAAAGTAATTTTGGTAATTGGATGATTTATTTTGGAAACAAAAAAATAAACTCTAAATGGAATCTCCATCACGAAGTACAATACCGAAATTATAATGCTATTGGCGATTTAGAACAATTACTATTACGTGTTGGTTTAGGATATAATCTTACTGAAAAAACCAATTTATTATTTGGTTATGGTTATATTTTATCAGAAAATTATATTGGTGATAGCGATGACAAATTTCAAGTTAATGAACATCGTGTGTATCAACAATTAATTACAAAACAGTATTTTAAAAAAATGTCTATGCAACATCGTTACAGATTTGAACAACGATTCGTGGAAGATGATTTTAAATTAAGATTTCGTTATTTTTTAGGTATAAATATTCCTTTAAGTAAGAAGGAGACTAACAAGCTATACCTTTCAGCATATAACGAAATTTTTCTAAATACAGAATCTCCAATTTTCGATAGAAATCGATTATATGGCGGAATTGGTTACAAAATAAGTAATTCTGTAAAAATAGAACTAGGTTATATGAACCAATTTTTTGAAACCAGTAATAGAGATCAATTAAATATTATCACATTCGTAAATTTTTAAAGAACGTTAAAACATAAAAAATGAAAAACTTATTTTCAAATATAAAAGGAGATGCTTTTGGTGGTATTACTGCTGGAATTGTTGCCCTACCTTTGGCTTTAGCCTTTGGTGTGTCTTCTGGGTTAGGTCCAACTGCTGGATTATATGGAGCTATCTTTATTAGCTTCTTTGCTTCACTTTTTGGTGGAACAAACACACAAATATCTGGACCAACTGCTCCTATGACAGCTGTTAGTATGGTAGTAATTGCAGGAATTATAGCTGTTAATGATGGTGATGTAAATAAAGCCTTACCAGTTATTTTAACCGTTTTCCTATTAGCAGGATTAATGCAAATTGGCCTTGGTGCTTTGGGATTAGGAAAATACATTAGGTATATTCCATACCCTGTAGTCTCTGGATTTATGACTGCCATTGGAGTTATTATTTTATTAACTCAAGTATTACCTTCATTAGGTTATTATCCAAAAGAGGATGCTGAGTTTGTTAATCAATTTAAACCACAAGCAGAAGAAGTTATTTTAGAAAACATCCTAAAAGAAGAAGCTGGAGAAGGGATTTTAGTTTTAGAAGATTTTAAAGAAACCATTTTTAGAGCTGGAGAGATTTCGCAAGAAGCCATATTAAAAGAATCACAAACTCTTGCAGCTAAAGAAACTTCTGGAGCATTAGGCGCTATAAAAGCATTGCCTCGAGCTCTTCAAAATATTAGTTGGCTCGAACTTATTCTAGCTTTAGGCACTATTTTTATTATATATGGTTTTAAACGAATTACCAAAGCTGTTCCAAGTACATTAGTTGCATTAATAGTCATGTCTGGAATTGCAGTAGGATTTGGACTAGATTATAGACCTATTGAAGAAATTCCTAGTGGATTACCAATTCCTAATTTAGAGATATTTACATCCTTTAGTTTAAGTAGTATTATGCCATATATATTTACTGCACTAACCTTGGCTTTATTAGGAGCAATAGATTCGTTACTTACAAGTGTTGTTGCAGATAATATGACAAAAACAAAACACAAACCCAATAAAGAATTAGTTGGTCAAGGAATTGGAAATAGTATTGCCGCCATTTTTGGAGGTCTTCCAGGGGCTGGAGCTACTATTAGAACAGTTGTTAATATCTCATCAGGAGGAAAAACAAAACTATCTGGTATGATTGCTGGTGTTATGCTTTTAATCATCTTATTAGGACTTGGACCAATAGCATCAAAAATTCCAGCAGCTGTATTAGCTGGAATATTAATAACAGTTGGTATTGGAGTTATGGATTATAAAGGTCTTAAAGCAATTCCTAGTTTGCCAAAAGACATTAAATTAGGACCTCTTAAATTGAGTTCAGAAGTATTAATAATGATAATTGTTCTACTTCTATCTACATTCTGGAATCTAGTATATGCAGTTGGTATAGGATTAGTTATTGCTTCTTTAATGTTTATGAAAAAAATTGGAGATTTAACTGCAGAAAGAAGTGATGTAAAACCTTTAAATGAAGAAGCCTGGAAAGATGAAATAGATTTTCCAGACCGATTGAAAGAAGAAGTATTTATCAAACATTTAAAAGGACCTTTGTTTTTTGGTTCTACTAGTGATTTTCAGCAACTTACAGGTCAAATTCCGGATACAGCATCATATGTCATTATGCGTTTAGGACGCATGCAATATATGGATCAATCTGGATTGTATGCTATGGAAGACATGTTACAAGATTTAAAAAAGAAAAATATCAATGTTCTTTTTGTAGGCTTATTAAAGCAACCAAGATACATGATGGAACGAATTGATATTATTCCAGATTTTATTTCAGAAGAGCATATTTTCAAAAACTTTAAAGACTGTGTTACTTGGATTAAAGGAAACGTTAAAGATGTAGCATAATGAATTTTTAAATTATCAAAAAAGCCACTCTTATAGAGTGGCTTTTTAATTTAGAAACCATTATTAATAAGTTATCATAAGACATTCTTGCTATTCAGAATCAGAAGTTTCTGTTTCTAAATCCTCTTCAGTTCCTATATGAATAATACTAGGGAATATTGATGGAGCTAAAGATTTTACAGGAGAATAAAGAGCTGATTCTTCGATATTCTGCTTGTCTACAAATGCAATGGTTTTATTCATTTTATCAAAAATAATTAAGACAATACTTAATATCAAACCAATTTTTATTGCTCCAAAAACAGCACCTAGAATTTTATTAAAAAACCCTAAAGCTGCAAAATCTGCTAATTTTGTTAACGCCTTTCCTGCTAAAGAAATGGCCAACACTATAATAATAAAAGTTATTACAAAAGCAGTTATGTTTACTGTTTTCTCACTCCATTCTACATGTTCCATTAAAAATTCTGAAGCATAATTACTAAAATGAATTGCCCCATAAACACCTGCAATTAAAGCAACCAAAGATGCAATCTCTACAAAAAATCCTTTTAAAAACCCCTTTACAGAACCAAAAAGTAATAAGGCTGCCAATACAATATCTAAAACATTCATATTAATAGATTTTAAACAAATATAAATTAACTTTGCAACTTTATAATTATTATGTCAAGAGACGAGCAATTAAAACAACGATGGAATTTGATAGTAAACAAACTATCAAGTCAATTTGCAGATGGAGATGTTTTAGATTTAGATGCCATTATCTATTTAATTGGTGTACAAGAATTGGGTCAATTAAATAAAAAATTTAAAAAAGACCATAAACTAGATCTCATGCACATTGCTATTTGCAGACTTTTAGAACCTTATGGTTTTTATGAATTCGATTTTTTTGACGAAGATGGTTGGCCACATTACAAAGTGAAAGAAGTCTTGCCTAATTTAAAAGCAGGTGAACAAAGTATTTTAATGAAAGAAGCTATAGTGAGTTACTTTCTAGAAACACAGTTCATTGATTAAAATTTATTAAATTTGCACGCATTATTAATGATGTCATGATAGATAAAATTAAAGATTTAATAGCTGAAGCTGAAGCATTTCAAGCGAAATCCATGGATGAAGTTGAGGCTTTCCGTATAAAATATTTAGGCAAAAAAGGATTGCTTAACGACTACTTTAAAGAGTTTAAAAATGTAGCAAACGACCAGAAAAAAGAATTTGGTCAGGTTATTAATGCACTTAAAAAAACAGCTGAAGATAAAGTCAATACTTTAAAAGAAGAACTTGATAACAAAGAAGAAGTTCATGGTGTTTATGGCGATTTATCTCGTCCAGGTCAACCTATAGAGATTGGTGCAAGACACCCAATATCTATTGTTAAAAATCAGATTATTGATATCTTTTCACGTATTGGATTTAACGTAAGTGAAGGTCCAGAAATTGAAGACGATTGGCACAATTTTACAGCTTTAAATTTACCTGAATATCATCCAGCAAGAGATATGCAGGACACTTTTTTTATTCAAACAAATCCTGATATTTTATTGCGTACGCATACCAGTTCGGTACAAGTTCGTTATATGGAAAACAATAAACCACCAATTAGAACCATTTCTCCTGGTCGCGTTTATAGAAACGAAGCTATTTCGGCACGTTCTCATTGTTTTTTCCACCAAGTAGAAGGTTTATATATTGATAAAGATGTAAGCTTTGCAGATTTAAAACAAACGCTTCAATACTTCACTACCGAAATGTTTGGGAAATCTAAAATTCGATTACGTCCTTCTTACTTTCCATTTACAGAACCAAGTGCAGAAGTAGATGTGTATTGGGGACTTGAAACAGAAACAGATTACCGAATTACAAAAGGAACAGGTTGGTTAGAAATAATGGGTTGTGGTATGGTAGATCCAAATGTTCTTGAAAACTGTGGCATTGACTCTAAAGAATATTCTGGTTTTGCTTTTGGTATGGGAATAGACAGAATAACCATGCTATTACATCAAATAGGTGATATTAGATTATTAAGTGAAAACGATGTACGCTTCTTAGAGCAGTTTAAATCTGCATTATAATTTACTTGTCATTCCCACCAGAGTGGAGGAATCTCTATTAAAACCGTTTATTAATTTTATGGAATGTCTAAAATTATAGCTTCGCATAATTATTACGTTTATATTTTAACGAATAAATTAAAGACTGTTTTATATATTGGTGTGACTAACAATCTAAAAGAAAGATTATATTATCATTCTAACCCAGAAGCTCATTCAAAATCATTTTCACATAAATACAGATGTAAATACTTAATCTATTTTGAGCATATTTTTTTTGAAATTGAAGATGCCATTAAAAGAGAAAAACAACTTAAAAAATGGAATAGAACTAAAAAGGAATGGCTAATAAATCTCAAAAATCCAGATTGGACTTTTTTGAATGACACAATTTAAGATTTCTCGACAAGCTCGAAATGACAAAGAACTATGAAAAAAGACATCATCATCCCTAAGGTTGAAAACGTTTATGTAGCTGTTGTAAACGAGTATAACGGCATCTACAAAACTCAGGATTGGAATGCCTATATAATTAACAATAAAGAAGTCGATTTAGAGATGGTGCTTATTGTTACTTCAGGCTATTCTGAAAACAAAATAACATCTACATTTAGAAAAAAACTAGACAAACTTCCAAAAAAGAGTTACGCTAAAATAGAATTGATGCAGGAAGACTTATTTGCTTTAAACAACAGTTTTAAAGTGTCTTTTTTTGAAGGAAACACCATGTTTGACAAAACATATCTGTTTAGAAAAAACACGATTAATTTGAAAGCTTTACAGCCTATTCCTTTAATGGAGGTAAATGGTATTTTAGGGTTGTAAAATTATTTTATTCCAATTGTCATTTTCATTTATGAATAATTCTCGGATATGAAATCGATTTTTTTTTAATTCAAGGAATTCAATTCTTTTTGGTACAATATAAAATCCAGACCAATCCGTTGGCCTATTTATTTCAATTTTGGCATATTCAGTTTTTTGCTTTTCAAATAATTTAATCAGTTCAGATAAGTTTTCTATTTCAGTTCCTTGCTCACTAATCTGACTTACTATTTGTGATTCTTTGTTTCTCCCTTTAAAATACTTGTCAGCAAGTTCATTTTCAATTTGAATAGAATTCCCTTGAATTCTAACTTGCCTTTCAGTTTCTGTCCACCAAAATGCTAAAGAAGCTTTTGGGTTAGATAGTAATTCAATTCCTTTTCTGGAATTTAGGGATCCTGTTATGACAAATTTATTTTGCAAAATTTCTTTAAGAGAAACAAAACGGGAATTGGGATATCCGTCAATTCCGATTGAGGTTAAACAACATGCAGAAGGAATTCTAACTAAACTTTTTTTAGCTTCTTCTTTATACCAATTTTCAAATTTTACTATTGGATCCATTTGCTTGTATCTAAAACATATATATGAATCTGTTTTAATGATTTATATATAGTATGCCTGCCTGTTAGCAGACAGGAAATAAGTTCGTCTATTTTTTTGATAAAGTCAAATAAGGAGCTCCAATATATTTGAATCAAAATAAAAGCATTTTAATAGTTCTGTTTGTCTATTCGTGAAGTGCTTTTTTATGAAAGATAGAGCTACATTTTAGTATCGTAAACCACAGGAAATTGTTTTGGAATGTCTTCTAGAGGTTCGCCTAAATTCTGTCTCAAATCAATTTCAATACCACGAGCCATAGTTGAAATTGGAACATCGTTTGCTGAGCCCTCAAATGGATTTTCTCCAGTTCTACCAATTTTTTCCATGGTGTGAAAAACCCATGCCACAATAACATAAAAAGGTATAGAAAGCCAAATAAAAAGAGCGCCAATTGTAGGTTGTATAGAATTTATTTCATTACCAATTTCTACAAATTGTGGAACAATTGCTAAAGGCAATAATAGCACAAAAATCCACATAAAATAATGATTTAAAGTCGCGAAATGACGTGGATAAGGAAAATTTTTAATACGCTCAGATTGACCTTGTAACGTAAATAATTCTTCTAAAACACCTTCTAGTTCTAAAAAGGAAAACTCCCAAACAACACCTTTATCTTTAAGATTTTTAAGGTGATGAGATTGTAAATAAAGTATTGCTGTTTGCTTATTATTTTTACTCATTACATACTCCAAATCCTTAATAGAGAGATACGGTTTCAAATCTTCTTCAACACTTGATTTCCATTCTGGAGGTCTAACAATGTTGCTAAATTCTTTATTGGCTTTTTCGTTTATTACGGTTTCCCAAGGTTTAGAAACTCTCATAGCATGTCTTAATGCTGTCATCCATGCAATATGCCTATATGTTAGTGTTTTTATTTCCTGTTGCAATTCTTCAGTTGAAAGTTTTACCAAGGCATGTTCATTGTTTACCATATCTTGGACGTACATTCCAAATGTTCTTGAAGTGTTAGTAATTCCTCCCCAAATTTTTCTAGCTTCCCAAATTCTTCCATAGGCAGAATTATTTTGAAAACCAATTACAAATGCAACTGCTGTACCAATTAAAGCCAATGGTGTCCATGGAATTTTTAACCATTCTAAATCTAAAATATTGTGTAATCCAACAAATACGGTAATTATGGCAACAAACAAAAAAGTCTCAAAACGAGTCCATTTTACCATATCTTTAATTTTAAATACTTTTCTAGTGTACATGTATAATCTCTAATTGATTAATCTAAATTATCAGCTAATTTTTTAAATGTCATTTTTGGATCTTTGCCTTCATATAAAATATCATAAACAGCATTTATAATTGGTAATCGTGTTTTTTTCTTATTAGTTTCATTTAGTAAATGAGCACTTTTAGTAGCATAATATCCTTCAGCAATCATACTCATTTCCATTTGAGCTGACTTAACAGTGTATCCCTTACCTATCATATTTCCAAACATTCTGTTTCTAGAAAAAACAGAATAACCAGTTACTAATAAATCTCCTAAGTAAGCAGAGTTGTTGATGTTTCTTTTCATCTTATGCATTTTCTTTATAAAACGCTTCATTTCTCGAATGGCATTACTCATCAATACACTTTGAAAATTATCACCATATCCTAAACCATGAGCAATTCCTGCAGCAATAGCATAAATATTTTTTAACATAACAGCATATTCGGTTCCAATAACATCGTCGCTAATTTTAGTTTTTATGTAATTACTAGAAAGTGTGTCTGCAATTTGTTGTGCTTTTGTTGCATCAGCACAAGAAATGGTTAAGTAAGATAAACGCTCAAGCGCAACCTCTTCAGCATGGCAAGGACCAGCAATAACCGCAATATTTTTAAATGGAATGTTGTAAATATCATGAAAATGCTCTCCTACTAGCAAACCCGATTCTGGAATAATGCCTTTTACTGCAGAGACAATGGTTTTGTTAGAAACATCTGTGGTTAACTTTTCTAATTCAGAATACATAAAAGCAGATGGAATAACAAAAATTAATACATCTGCATAAGCAGCCATTTCGTTTATATCGTTGCTTAATTTTAACTGCTCTATTTTAAATTCAACAGAACTTAAATAACTTGGGTTATGCTGCTCTTTTAATAAATGCTCTTTGGTATAAGCACTTCGCATATACCAACCAACCTCATCTAAGTTTTCAGATAACATTTTTACTATGGCTGTTGCCCAACTTCCAGATCCAAAAACGGCATATTTTAATGGTTTATCCATATTCTTTATTGAAAAAATTAAAATCAAAAATACATAAAATTTGACTCTTTTAAAGTCTTTAATATGTAAGCCTTATATTTTTTGGCACGTGTTTTGAAATCGTTTATATAGTAACTTAAAAAACTTTGCTTATGAAAACGTTAAAAATACTTTTCGGATTTGCTTTAATAGCAACATTGTTTACGTCGTGTTATACGGATGAATTACACGTTAATCATAACAACCCAACACCAACGCCATCTATTTCTTTAAATCAATTATTAAACTCTTATGAGTTGTGGTATGTAGATATTAATGAAACTATTGGCTATGGTCAAACGCCTTTTTTACAAATGGCTTTTACAATTTCATTTAGAAATGGCACATTATATGCTAATAATAACTTAGTTGGTTTTGGTAGTCAAGGGAATGGTTTTGGCATTCCAGTTGGAACTTATGATGCATATGGCACCATTTTGGATGTCTACCATGTAATAGATGGGTTTGAAACATTTGATGTGTACCAAATTAATAGTAATACTATAGAATTGTATAATCCTTATAACGATACGTCTTATTTTTTAAGAGGCTATCAACGTTCTAATTTTGATTACGATTTTGTGTTTTACGATAATATTCATTATTTCCTACAAGAATATGAAGCTTGGGAAAAAACATATACAAGTCTAGAAGGTGATATTAATGAGTTTGATAACGAAAACTATTTACAGTTTTTAGCTGGTGGAAACGATTCGGAATTTAGAAGCTCTCAAGATTATAACATTGGAAATCCAGATAATATTTATTGGGATTATACAGGAGTTTATGGTGTTGGTAATGTTTCCAACAACATGTATTTAAAAAACTTAACCTTGAATTACGATTCTTTTGGTGATGAGTTTTTTAACTTACAGGTTATAAACGATGGTAGAATTGAGATGTATCATCCATCTTCTGGAACTACTTATGAATTTACAGGAAGAGGTTATATTCAATTCATGAGAAATGCCGAAGGAAAACAAATACAAGAAAAACCTAAAATGCGAAAATTTAAAAACAATAAAAAAGAAAACCCAAGAGAAAACTCTAGAGATTAAATATATATTGGTTAGTTAAATAAGTTAATTGAAAAGGAAACTGTTTGAAAATAATTCAAGCAGTTTCCTTTTTTTGGTATGTTTATTGCTTTTATAAATAGGATTTAAAAAAGATTTTTTTAAACTTTACAATAATTAATTAAAACATTTAAAACACAAACAATTATGGGATTATTTTCATTTATTAAAGATGCAGGAGCAAAAGTTTTTGGAATTGGTAAAACAACTACAGAAGAAGCTGAAGAAAAAGCAGCAGACGCCTTGGCTGCAAAATTAAAAATTGAAGAGGAAGCTGCAAGAAATTTACAAGAAACAATTGGTGATTTAGAATTAGAAGTTGAAAACTTAAACGTTTATATTAACGATGATATGGCTACTATTACAGGAGCTGCATACAATCAGGCTACAAAAGAAAAAGTGGTTTTAGTAGTTGGTAACTCTAACGGAATTGCTACAGTTGATGACCAAATGACAGTTGAAAACCCAGAGCCAGAAGCTCAGTTCCACACTGTTGTTAGTGGAGATACTTTAGGGAAAATAGCAAAAAACTATTATGGAAATGCTATGAAATACCCTGTTATTTTTGAAGCAAACAAACCAATGCTAGAGCATCCTGATAAAATTTATCCAGGTCAAGTATTACGTATTCCTGCTTTAGATTAAACATCTAGACTTTACAAAACAAAAACGCCAACTTTTCAGTTGGCGTTTTTTATTTATAAAAATTCATTTCATCTAGGTATTCCCAAACATGTTCAGGTAACATGGGCTTGACATTTTTACCTGCTTTAATAGATTTTCTAATAAAAGTAGAAGACAACTCCATGATTGGTGCTTTAACATGATGGATTTTTTTGTGTCCGTCAAACCGAGTCTCTATCTTACCTTCAGATAAACGTGGATAAACATACACATCATGATTTTTAAGAATCATTTCATAATTTTTCCACCTATGAAAACTCTTCAAATTGTCTTCTCCCATAATTAAACAAAACTGGTAATCTGGAAATTTTTCTTCTAAATATACAAGTGTATTTATGGTGTAGTTTGGTTGTGGTAAATTAAATTCTATATCGCTTGGACTTAACTTATTGTAATCTTTAGTGGCTCTATAAACCATTTCTAAGCGTTGGTAATTATCAAGCAATGAGCTTTTCTTTTTAAACGGATTATGTGGTGTTACTACAAACCAAACTTGATTTAAATTGCTATGCTCTACCATGTGGTTAGCAATAACTAAATGACCTATATGGATTGGATTGAAAGAACCAAAGTAGAGTCCTACTTTCATAAATTATAATTTATCCTCAATAAAATTACCAACTAACGTTTCAGCTTCTAAAAGGGCTTTTTCTAAATTATCGTTTTCAATAATCACATCAAACAAAGGCGCTGTTGCAAGTTCGGCTGATGCTTTAGCTATTCGCATATTTATTTTATCTGCACTTTCGGTTTTACGTTTTTTTAATCTTATTTTAAGCTCGTCGATACTTGGTGGTTTTACAAAAATAGCCAATGTTTCGTCTGGATATTTTCGTTTTATACGCAAGCCACCAGATACATCTATATCGAAAATAACATGCTTACCTTTTGCCCAAATTCGTTCAACTTCTGTTTTTAATGTGCCATAAAAATTATCGCGATAAACTTCTTCCCATTCCAGAAATTCATCGTTCTTTATTTTACTTTTAAATTCTGAAGCTGATAAAAAATAATAGTCTTTTGCATGAATCTCATCACCTCTTTTATCTCTGGAAGTTGCAGAAATTGAAAATTCTAAATTTAATTTTTCTTGATTTAAAAGGTGCCTAACAATTGTTGTTTTTCCAGATCCTGAAGGAGCAGAAAATACAATGAGCTTCCCTTTATTTGAATTGTTATTTGTCACTAATTTTATTTTTTTGAATAGATTTCAGACTACCTTATTCTTAATAGTTCTTTAAAAACCAATATTGGCTAAAGGACATTCAATAATTGTTCCTTAATTTTCTCTAGCTCGTCTTTCATTTGAACCACTAGTTTTTGCATAGGAGCATAATTACTTTTAGAACCAATGGTATTAATTTCTCTTCCCATTTCCTGACCAATGAATCCTAATTTTTTTCCATTAGAATCATCTGAACTTAATGCAGAATTAAAATAATCTAAATGATTTTTTAAACGTACTTTTTCTTCAGTGATATCAAATTTTTCAATATAAAACATCAATTCTTGTTCAAATCTATTTTCGTCAACCTTTTCTTTAAGCTCTTCAACACCTTTACGTAAACGCTCTCTAACGCCTTCAATACGTTCTGGATCCATCGCTATTACTTGTCCAAGTAAATCTTCAATATTATTTAATCTAATTCTAAAATCTGCTTCCAAAGCTTTTCCTTCATCTAATCTATACGTATCAATGTTTTTCAAGGCCACTTTAACTTCGTTTAAAATGGTATGCCACTCATCTTCATCAATATCGTCACGCTCTGTATTTAAAGCATCTGGAAAACGGACTGCCATTTTTAAAAGCTCGGTTTCATCTCCATCTACAACTTCTTTTAATTGTTTGATATATTGTTTAACAGCACTTTTATTTAATTGTGTTGTGGTTTCTTCTCCAGTCATTTCAACATAAATAGAAAAATCTATTTTACCACGTTCTAAATTACGTCCAATAAGTTTTCTTAAACTCAATTCCTTTTCTCTATAAATTGAAGGCATTCTGGCATTTAAATCTAGGTTCTTACTATTTAAAGATTTAATTTCAATAGTAATTTTTTTGGTAGGTAATTGCAAAATAGATTTGCCATAACCTGTCATTGAGTGTATCATAAATTATTTATATTGTTAAACAAAGGTAAGTAAAACTAGAGGTTTAGAAAACACTATCTAGATAAGATAACAGAGTGTTTTGTTAAAAACCCGATTCTACTAACTACTTAATTTTGGTCTTTTAGTAACTAAATAAACACCTGAAAATATTAAAATTGCAGCTACAAACTTCACTGTATTCATTGTATCGCTTCCCATTAACAAGGCAAAAACACTTGCTATTACTGGTTGAATATATAAAAATGTACTAACCGTTGACGCTTTTAAATGTCTTAGTGCTAAAGGGTTTAAGAGATATGTAATAAATGTAGCTCCGACAACAACAAATATCACTGAAAATAAAATATAAGGCGTAAATGAAGACCAATCGACTTGCGAAAATTCGTTATATCCAAATGGAGAAACCAATATTAACCCAAACAAAAACAGCCATTTTATAAATGTAAATGGATGATATTTACTAGTTATCTTTTTAATAATAATGAGGTAAATGCTATATGAAACAGCATTAATAAATACCAAAAAATTACCTAATAATATATTGTCTCCTGAAAGGGCTGCTTTGCCATAAACGGATAACACGATGGCTCCAGAAAATCCTAAAATAATTCCGATAATTTTTAATCCTGTAATTCTTTCTTTCAAGAAAAATGCAGATAAAACAAGTACTACTATAGGTACAACAGTCATTATTACTGAAGCATGTATTGGCGTCGTAAACTCTAAACCTTTAAAAAAAGTAAGCATGTTTAAAGCTATTCCAAAAATGGATGCTAAAAAAAATGTGATATAGTCTTTAGAATCAATTTTTTGTTTTGGAGTAAAGAGACTTAAAATCCAGAATAAAATAGCAGCACCAAGTACACGTAGGAAAATAAACCCAAAAGGTCTTATAAAGCCACCATCAATAACATCGTTAGCAAATGTAAATGTGAAGCCATAGATAACTTGGACCAAAAAAACGGCTATTAAAGCAAAAATTCTGGTTTTATCCATGAATCATTTGTTTGGCTTGTTCTATTACTTTTTTAGAATTTCCAATAAATATTTGATTATTGAATATAATTACTGGTCTACTTAAAAATGTATAATGATCTAAAATGTAATGTTTGTAATCTACTTCTTTAAGAGATTGGTTTTTTAAATCCATTTCTTTATAAAGCTTAGCTCGTTTACTAAAAAGAGCTTCAAAAGATCCTGAAAGTTCTTTCATTTCTTCAAGCTGTTTTATCGTAATCGATTCACTTTTAATGTCTTGTAAAATAAATTCTGAAGGCAATTTAAGTTCCTTTAAAATTCGCAAACACGTATTACACGTTTTTAAGTAATAAACTTTTTTCATTTTATGCTCACAAATGTGAGTGACATTTGAATTAAACTTAATTTCTCCATACAAAGAACGCCCATTTTTATTGAAAAATAATTACTTTTAAATAAAAAATAAAATCATGGATTGGGCTTTTGATGTTACTTTAAAAAACAGAAATTTATTAAAATCGTTTTTAGAATCTTTTAGTTTAGAAGAACTAAACAGAGTCCCTAAAGGATTCAATAATAATATTATATGGAACGTAGCTCATACAGTTGTAACACAACAATTATTGGTATATAATCTGTCTGGAGTTCCTCCTTTAGTTTCTCAAGAAATGATAGATATGTATAGAAAAGGAACCAAACCAGAACAAAATGTTACTTATGCTGAAGTAGATTTAATTAAAGGTCTATTGTTTTCTACTATTGAAAAAACCAAAGAAGATTACAACAATAAAGTCTTTCAAACTTATAACGAGTATACTGTTACAACAAAGAGTACATTAACAAATGTTGATGAAGCTATCGATTTTAATAACTTTCATGAAGGTATTCATTTGGGGTATATTTTAGCTTTAAAAAAATCTTTATAAATAATTTAAAGATGTTTCTAAGTCATTCCAAGGAATATTAATTTCTGTTACTCCAGAAGAGTAAGGAGCAATTTCATAGGTGTTATATAGTAATATAACTCCTTCATCATTAAAACCTATGTTTTCAGGTAATTTAAAATTATCAGGTTCAAAATATAATTCTTTTTTATCTGCAATTTCTTTATTAAAATAGTCTTTGGCTATTTCAGTAAAGCTTAAATAATCATGAAATAAATCTCCTTTTTTTAATAGTTTCCCTGAATAACTGTCAAAGTTTAAAAAAGTGATTATTAAACTCCCATGGGCACCTCCAGTATTCATATAAGAAGTAATAGCTATTGAGACAACTTCATCAGACTGATACATTATTTCGCCATCAATTTGAGCTTCCCATTCCATAACACTATCAGGGAAATCGTTTCTAAAATCATTATACTCATTATTAAAAAAATCAATGCATTGACTTATTGTTAAGCTAGAAGAATTCAATTCCTCTTTAGGGCTTAATAAATAAATAATTGTTTTATTTATACTATTGTTAATCGCATTTGATATTTCTACATCTCCAAGAGCTTCAGGAATATTTATTTCAACAATTTTATTAGAATCAGTTGTTATATTTATTTCTTTAAATTCAAGTGCTTTTTCTTCTTTACACGTTTGAGAGAATAAAGAAACAATAAGTGTATATATTATAAATTTATATCGCATAGAGCATTTATGTTAAGTTGATAATAAAGGTAATTATTACATTTGAGTAGACAGAATTAAACTGTAACTTTATTGAAAAAAATTAAGCAAATGAAATTCAACACTAAAACAATACATGGAGGTCAAAAAAACGATCCTGCTTATGGAGCTGTAATGCCTCCAATATATCAAACATCAACCTACTCACAATCAACTCCAGGAAATCATAAAGGCTATCAGTACTCAAGAACAAATAATCCAACTAGAAATGCCCTAGAAAATGCTTTTGCTAGTTTAGAAAATGGATCTTTTGGTTTAGCTTTTGGTTCTGGATTAGCAGCTATAGATGCTGTAATTAAATTATTGGAGCCAGGAGATGAGGTGATTTCAACAAACAATTTATATGGAGGATCTTATAGATTATTTACCTCAATCTATAAAAAATTTGGGGTTAAGTTTCACTTTATTAGTATGGAAAATGCTTCAAATATTGAAACATCTATTAATAAAAACACTAAACTTATTTGGGTTGAAACTCCAACCAATCCAATGATGAATGTTATTGATATCAAAGCTTGTGTAGCTATTTCAAAAAAAAATAATTTACTTTTAGCAGTTGATAATACGTTTGCTACTCCCTATCTACAAAGACCTTTAGACTTAGGTGCAGATATTGTTATGCATTCTGCTACAAAATATTTAGGTGGACATAGTGATGTGGTATTGGGGGCTTTAATAGTAAAAAACAAAGAGCTTTCAGAGAAATTATATTTCATTCAAAATTCAAGTGGAGCAATTTGTGGTCCTCAAGATAGTTTCTTAGTTTTAAGAGGAATCAAAACACTACATGTTAGAATGCAGCGTCATTGTGAAAATGGAAAAGCTGTAGCGGAGTATTTATCAAATCATCCAAAAATAGAAAAAGTCTTTTGGCCAGGATTAGAATCTCATCCAAATCATAAAATAGCAAAAGAGCAAATGTCGGATTATGGAGGTATGCTATCTTTTACAACTAAAGGAAATAATTTCAAGGAAGCTATTAAAATTGTTGAAAGATTAAACGTTTTTACTCTTGCAGAATCTTTGGGTGGAGTTGAATCTTTAGCAGGACATCCTGCAAGTATGACGCATGCTAGCATCCCTAAAACAGAACGTGAAAAAACAGGTGTTCTAGACTCTCTAATAAGATTAAGTGTCGGCATTGAAGATATCGAAGATTTACTTGCAGATCTTAAACAAGCCATCAATTAAAAGCAAAAAAAAGCCCAAGAATAGCTTCTTGGGCTTTTTTATATATTAGAGTTGATAATTAATCTAGATAGTAGATATATCCAAAATTCAACCAGAGCAGCCAATCGTTATGTTTATTACTATCTAATTCATGATTAAATCCATCAATCCAATCATTTCCAAAATATTGCCATCTTAGATCTAGCATTAAATCAGACAGATGTGTCAGTTTATACCTAACACCAACACTGGCCACAACAGACCATATACTACCAGAGTCAAGGTTTATTGGATATTCTCTTTCTTCACCTAATGGAATACCTGGCAAATAAGTTTCATTAGCATACCAAAATGAATAAATAGTATCTTCGTTTAAAACATCTCCTTTCGTTGAACTAGATTTTGGATTATAAGCTGTATAATGAATGCCTAAACTTACAAATGGTGCAAAACGATAGCTAAAGGCTTGAAATGAACGTATACTTAAAGGAAAGTATTCTAATTGCATACCAATATCAAAATTTTGTGCCTCTCCACTGTGAGCTCTTAATCTATCTGCATTCTCGCTTGTTTTGTCAGGAGCAACCCATTGCCCAAAGTGTTCTAACTTCGTTTTGTTCCAAGAAATTTCACTTCTTAATTTAAAATGATCATTAAAATAAGTGTCTGTAGAATAACAATTACAATCTGCTTTATAAGCAAAATTAATATAATGGATTAAACCTATACCTATTCCTGTATTTCCAATATTAGTTTCTTCATTATTTCGAACTCCATAATCTGAACGAAACTGAACTGGACCTACTATAGCACCAATCTCATGAGAAAATCCAAGTTGAGAAAAACTCATTTGGCTACCAAGAAGTAGGAATATAATTAAGGATAATTGTTTCAAATTGAACATAATATCTTTCAATAATTAGAGCGTATTAATAAACAAATATATAAAAAGTCGACAAACCACCAAAAAAATCAGACCAAATGCAATTTCTTTGAGATTCAGTTTGTAAAACGGTTAAATCTAATAATTTATTCTTCAACTAACATTGTGAAAAATAAAAAAATAATATATAATTTTTAAAGTTAATGTATATTTGTCATTCAAATTTCAAAAAAAGCACAACACATAAAATAATATTTAAATGAAAAATAAAATAGATGCGTTTTTAAATCTTGTAAAAGAAAAAAATGGACACGAACCAGAATTTTTACAAGCTGTGCATGAAGTTGCAGAAACAGTTATTCCATTTATTGAAGCAAACTCTAAATATCAAGACAAAATGTTATTAGAGCGTATGGTTGAACCAGAGCGTACAATAATTTTTAGAGTTCCTTGGGTTGACGATCAAGGTAAAACTCAAGTTAATAGAGGTTTTCGTGTAGAATTCAATTCTGCTATTGGACCTTATAAAGGAGGTTTACGTTTTCACCCATCTGTTAATTTAAGTATTTTAAAATTTTTAGGATTTGAACAAGTATTTAAAAACTCTCTTACAACTTTACCTATGGGTGGAGGAAAAGGTGGTAGTGATTTCGACCCTAAAGGAAAAAGCGATGTAGAAGTTATGCGTTTTTGTCAATCTTTTATGTCTGAGCTTTTCCGTCATATTGGCCCAGATACAGATGTACCAGCTGGAGATATAGGAGTAGGTGGTAGAGAAGTTGGCTATATGTTTGGACAATATAAAAGACTTAGAAACGAATTTACAGGTGTTTTAACTGGTAAAGGGATTTCTTTTGGAGGTTCTTTAATTAGACCAGAAGCAACAGGTTATGGTTGTGTTTATTTTGCTAAGAATATGTTAGCTACTAAAAACGATTCTTTTAATGGGAAAACTGTTGTTATTTCGGGATCTGGAAACGTGGCTCAATATGCTTGTGAAAAAGCAACTGAATTAGGAGCTAAGGTAGTAACGTTATCAGATTCATCTGGATATATTCATGATGCAGATGGTATTGACGCTAAAAAATTAGCATACATTCAAGAAATAAAGAATGTAAGAAGAGGTAGAATTAACGAATATCTTAATAAATACCCTTCAGCTACTTTCCACGAAGGTACAAAACCTTGGAATGTGTCTTGCGATGTTGCCATGCCATGTGCAACTCAAAATGAGTTAAATGAAGCTGAAGCAAAAATGCTTATCAATAACAATGTGAAAGTCGTTGCTGAAGGTGCTAATATGCCAACAACTCCAGAAGGTGTATCGGCTTTTCAAAATGCTAAAGTTATGTTTGCACCAGGAAAAGCTTCAAATGCTGGAGGTGTAGCAACATCAGGATTAGAAATGAGTCAAAACTCTTTAAGATTAAATTGGACTCGTGAAGAAGTTGATGCTAAATTAAAGCAAATCATGGATAACATTCATGAATCTTGTGTAACTTATGGAACTCAAGAAGATGGGTATATAGACTATGTTAAAGGGGCTAATATTGCTGGATTTGTTAAAGTTGCTGACGCCATGCTTGGTCAAGGTGTTGTATAAATTAATATAAGAGATAATAAAAAAGCTTCCTTTATGGGAGCTTTTTTTTATTCAAAATATATGTTTTATTTATAAAACTCGTTATATATAGATATATTTGAAAGATTAAGAATAGTATGTATAAAAGAATCATTTTATTATTTATTTTATTTTCCTCACTAAGTTCAATTGCTCAAGATTATTCTGAACTTTGGAATGGCTATTTTTCATATTTAAATGTAAAAGATGTTTCTAAAGGAAATGATAAAATATATGTAGCTGCCGAAAACGCTATTTTTACTTACGACTTAGAAACTCTTGAAATGGAAACTCTTACAACCATTAATGGGTTGTCTGGAGATGAAATTTCAAAAATTTATTATAGCGAAGCTTATCAATTATTGATTATTGGTTATGAAAATGGGCTTATAGAAATAGCATTAGATAACAATGATAATATTTTAACCGTAGTCGATATATTAGATAAACCAACAATCCCTCCTACAGATAAAAAAATAAATCATTTTGAAGAATATAATGAGTTTGTTTACATATCAACAGATTATGGTATATCAGTATATGATCTATCAAGATTAGAATTTGGTGACACTTATTTTATTGGTGATGATGGTACTCAATTAAGAGTAAGACAAACAGCCGTTTCAGGAGAATATGTTTTTGCTGCTTGTCTTGATAGTGGTGGACTTAAAAGAGCATTAGTTAATAGTTCTAATTTAATAGATTTTCAAGAATGGGAAAAAATTAGTGGTGGAAATGTTGCTGCAATAGAGTCTACAGATGAAGGAAAAATATACACTGTTAAAGCTAATAGAAAGGTTTATAAAGTTGTTGATACAAGTTTAGAATTTTTAGTCCGTATTCCAGATCAGACTTTAGATTTAAGGAATGTTAATAATAACTTATTTTTGACAACTAAAAACGAATCTTATTTTTTTAATGGTGAATTCCAACAAATAGATCTTGTTCCCATTCCAACAGAATACCCAACAAAATTTACTGCAACTACAATGGATGGTGACTATATGTATATAGGCACAGAAGATTTTGGCCTTCTAAAAGTTGCCTATTTTAATCATTCAGACATTACTGAAGTTCATCCAGATGGCCCATTATTGAACAGTCCGTTTGCAATCCAAACTATTCCAAACAACCTTTGGGTTACATTTGGTGAATACTCATTAACATATAATTCTTATCCTGAAAGAGAAAGGGGTTTTAGTCATCTAAGTAATGAGTCATGGATTAATATTCCTTTCGATAGTGTTTTAGGCGCAAGAAATTTGAATAAAATTGCTGTTAATCCATTTAATAATCAACAGGTTTTTATTAGTTCATTTGTTGATGGTCTTTTAGAAGTAAATGAAGAGTCTCCTACCATTCTATACGATGAAACTAATAGTGGTTTACATTCTGCAATGAATCCATCCAACCCAACTTCAAGAAGTGTAAGAGTTAGCGCTTCTAAATTTGATTCCAGTGGTGTCCTTTGGACAATGACAGGTAGAGTTGCTGAACCATTAACATCTTACGACCCTAATTCAGGTCAATGGGATAGTTTTGACTTTACCAGCTTAATTTCTGATGCCTTTGATGGCGAATGGGGTTATAGCGACATAGAAATAGACAATAATGGCACTAAATGGATTGGAGCTTATAATAACGGATTAATTGGTTTTAATAATAATAACGGCATTCAATTAAAAAGCTTAAGCACTGAAGAACAAAATATGCCAACGGCTTTTGTTTCTTCGTTAGCGATTGATAAAAGAAATCAAATCTGGATTGGAACTATTAGTGGTTTAAGAGTGTTATATAATACAGCAGGATTTTTTACAGATTCTGCCATTGAAGCACAACAAATTATTATTTTGGACGATGGAGTTCCAAAAGAACTCCTTTTTCAAACGTATATTTCAGATATAGAAGTAGATGGTTCAAATAATAAATGGATTGCCACCATTGGTGCTGGTTTATTTTATTTCACATCAGATGGACAACAAACCATACATCATTTTACAAAAGATAATTCACCATTACCTACAAATAATGTATTAGATGTCGCTCTAGACGATGCTAATGGTGAAGTATATATTGCTACAGAAAAAGGACTTGTTTCATATAGAGCTGGCGGATCAGAGACAGAGGTTACATTAGAAAACGCGTTTATATTCCCGAACCCTGTTAGACCTGGTTTCGATATTAATAATAAGAAAGTAAAAATTAGAGGGATTACAGATAACATGAATATTAAAATTACCGATATTGAAGGTAATTTAGTTGCAGAAGCTGAATCTAATACCAATTTACGTTATAAAGGATATAACTTAGAAATAGATGGAGGAACAGCCTATTGGAATGGTAAAAATCTTGGAAATAATACGGTTGCCTCTGGTGTTTATTTAGTAATGCTAAGTGACTTAGAAACATTCGAAACTAAGGTCGTTAAATTATTGGTAGTAAGATAATGCTAACAAATACAAATGCCATTGTTTTATCAAAAATTAAATATCGAGATAACGATCTAATTATAAAGTGTTATACTCAAAATTTTGGCACAGTTAGCTATCTTTTAAGAAATGTTTCTAATTCTAAAAAAGGAAATTCTAAATCTGCATATTTTCAATTATTATCTCAATTACAATTAGTCACACAACACAAACAAAATAGGTCTTTACAAAACATTAAGGAAGTAAGAGCACACTTTTTATACAGTACCTTGCAAACACATGTAATTAAAGGTTCAATAGTGTTTTTTTTATCTGAAATTTTAGCAAGTAGCTTAAAAGAAGAAGAACCAAACAAAAACTTATTTTCATATTTAGAAACAACACTTCAGTGGCTTGATACTCAAGATGAATATTCAAATTTTCATTTGCTTTTTTTATTAAAGCTTACTAAACATTTAGGCTTTTATCCAGAAATGACAGATATTAAAAATTCCTATTTCAATTTAGGCGAAGGGAAGTTTGAAAATCAGAACACCAATATTTACTCCATTTCCGGTGAAAATATAATCCTTTTAAAACAACTCTTAGGCACAAATTTTGATGAATTAAATTCAATAAAAATTAACTCAAAACAAAGGCAATCCTTTTTAAAAATAATCCTTATATATTTTGAGTTACATTTAGATGGGTTTAAGAAACCTCAATCTTTAAAAATATTTAATCAAGTATTTAATAACTAGCTTTTAACCAACTAATAATGAAATTTATTTTATTGCCTTTTGTTTGTCTTTTGTTTGTACAAACAATATATGCGCAAGAAATTCAAGTTTTAGAAAAAGAAAGTAGAATTCCAATTGCTGGAGTATCTATCTATAACGAAACAAAGAGCGTTATTGTTATAACAGATTTTGATGGTAAAGCTTCTTTACATTCTTTTTCAAATTCAGAAAACATTTATTTTGATGATTTACTTCATACAAAAACTGAAACCAATAAGTCAGCTATTATTTTAAACAATTATATTGTGCTTTTGGAAGCTAAAGTTGAAGGTTTAGACGAAGTGGTAATATCAGCCTCAAAATTCAAACAAAGTAAACGAGACATTCCTCAAAAAATTATTGGAATTGATGCTAAAAAAATTCAATTAGTCAATCCGCAAACTAGTGCAGATTTATTAGAGAGTTCTGGAAATGTATTTATTCAAAAAAGTCAGTTAGGTGGTGGAAGCCCAATGATTAGAGGTTTTTCAACAAACAGATTGCTTTTGACTATTGATGGTGTAAGAATGAATAATGCTATTTTTAGAAGTGGTAATCTACAAAATGTCATATCTATAGATCCATTTACAATTCAAAATACTGAAATTACATTAGGTGCTGGTTCTGTAGTTTATGGAAGTGATGCCATTGGTGGTGTTATGAGTTTTTATACTAAAAAACCTCAACTATCATACTCCGATAACACCTATTTTAAAGCCAATGCTGTTGTAAGATACGCAACAGCAAATAAAGAAAAAACAGGTCATTTAGATTTGAATTTTGGGTTAAAAAAGTGGGCTTTTTTATCTAGTATTTCTTATTCAGATTTCGACAATCTACGAATGGGAAGTCATGGTCCTGAGGATTATTTAAGACCTGAATATGTTGTTACTAATAATGGTCAAGACCAAATAGTACAAAATTCAAACCCGAAAATTCAACTCCCAACTGGTTATAATCAACTTAATTTATTGCAAAAAGTGCATTTTGAGCCTCAAGACAATTTGAGTTTTGATTTAGGTTTAATTTATACAACCACTTCAGATTATTCTAGGTATGATAGACTTATTAGATATAGAGGAGATGAATTACGTTCTGCAGAATGGTATTATGGACCTCAACAATGGTTTCTAGGGAATTTACAAATGACAAAAATAAGTAGTAGTTCTAATTTATACGATAAAATTCAAACCACTCTGGCCTATCAGAATTTTAAAGAAAGTAGAAATGATAGAAATTATCAATCAAACATAAAAGATATAAGAAAAGAAGCTGTGGATGCCTTTTCTTTTAATGGTGATTTTGAAAAATTACTGTCGCCAAAAACAGAATTATTCTATGGTGTAGAGTACATTTATAATAAAGTAAATTCAACTGGAAATGAGTTGAATATTGAAACTAACGAAACCACTCCAACAGTTTCAAGATATCCAAACGGTTCTACTTGGCAGTCTATGGCAGCTTATACCAATGTCAAATTCAAGCCTACTGAGAAATTTATTCTTCAATCTGGTTTACGCTACAATTATATTTTAATGCATGCCGATTTTACTGAAAACAATCAATACCTAAATTTACCTTTTAACGAAACCGATTTAAATTTTGGAGCACTTACAGGGTCTGCAGGAATTAGTTGGATACCAAATAATATCATACAATGGAGATTTAATCTATCGACGGCATTTAGAGCTCCAAATATAGATGATATTGGTAAAGTTTTCGATTCGGAACCAGGTTCAGTGGTTGTTCCAAATCCAGATTTAAAAGCTGAATATGCATATGGAGCCGAATTAGGTTTGACCTTAAACTTTAATAATTTCTTAATAGTGGACTTAGCAACTTACTACACGTATTTGGATGATGCTTTAGTAAGAAAAGATTTCAGCATAAATGGTGAAACTGAAATAATGTACGATGGAGAATTAAGTAACGTCCAAGCCATTCAAAATGCATCTGAAGCTAATATTTATGGTTTTGAAGCTGGAGTTCGAATAAATTTTTCAAATCAATTTAAATTAACCTCTCAATATAATGTTACAGGAGGAAAAGAAGACAATAACGGCAAAGAAATTCCTATTAGACACGTTTCTCCAAATTTTGGAAACACTCATTTTATCTGGCAGAAAAACAAGTTTTTAGTGGATGCTTTTGCTGAATATAATAGTGAATTGTCTTTCTTTCAGATGGCTCCATCAGAGCAAGGCAAGAATTATATGTATGCCTTAGACGACTATGGAAATCCTTATGCACCTTCTTGGTACACGCTTAATTTAAGAACACAATACCAAATTACAAAGTCTACTTCTATTACTGCTAGTTTAGAAAACATTACAGACCAACGTTATAAAACCTATTCGTCTGGAATTGCTTCTCCAGGTAGAAATTTAATTGTCTCTTTGAAATATAGTTTATAATGAATTAAAAAAGCCACTACATTTTAAATGTAGTGGCTTTTTTATTAGCTTAAAGTTTACTTGCGTTTCATTCCTTTTTTACTAATAACTTGTCCATTAGATAAGGTTATTTTAGCTATATAAGTAGCTTGGCTTAAATTAGAAAGGTTATAAGTTTCAGAATAACTATTGCCATTTAAATTGTAAATAGTTCTTCCTAAAAGGTCGATAATTTCAATCTTTTTTATTTCGTATTGATTAGGCACTATAAATTGAACTTGACCATTGTTGTGTTCAATAATAGTTAAATTATTTGAAGTTAATTCTTCTTCGTTAATTGATAAAAATGAATCTCTAAACACCAATTCGAAACGATCGTTAAAATTCCCAGTAGCAGAAGCAAAAGAATAAGGAGCCTCATTTAAATTATGTATAAATCCTAAGGCATTATCTTTTAAGTAAATAATTTGACTGTCAGTTTCAAATAAGCCATCAATATACGCAATAGCTATATGGTAATTTCCTTGTTCTACGATGTTTACACCTAATGGAATAGCGTCTGTATCATTAAAAGGCAATGAACGCCCTTGTATAATAAAAGGAGTTTCATCTATTATAGAGTATAAACTTTGATTACTTGAAACTGAAGTTATTGCATCATACATTCTATCATGTTCCATTGTTGCTCCTTCAACATAACCAACTAAAATTCTATTAGTTCCATATGCTTCTGAAACTAAATCTAACCAAATTCTATGTTTTTCTGCTGTATGATAATTAGTCTCTGTTGTTCTATAGAATTGAGAATTGTCAAAAGCCTTATTTCTCATTGAATTATTGAATTCAATATTAGTTGAAGCTGAATCATCTGTAGAGTTCGTGCCATTTAACATATTTACCATAAAACTCTGTCCAGCCGCAATAGATATGTTACCTGGCCCATTACCTGCACCAACTGCATTATAAGCAATGTAATCTGTAGCAGTATAATTGGACCCAAAATCGTAATAAAATGGATCTGGAGCATATATTGGGTCGTTACCATGAGTCCAAAAATGTACAAACCCATCTAAAACATTTTTATTTGGTAGGTGATCTAAAAATAAAAACACATCAACAGCAGAAGGATATGGGTTTCCTATTAAATTCCAGTTATCATCAACACTGTCTTTATCAATTCCTCTTGAAACAGCAACTGGAATTAAGCCATTAAATGGGACACCTACAAAATCTACAGTAAAGTTTAAATCACCTGGATTAATAGGCGCTGCTTGGCTACCATAACCTCTAACTATATAACCAACACCTTTCTCCATATTTCCATTATCTGGAATCCAGTTTCCTTGAGTTCCATTTGTGTTATTAAAAGTTGGGTTCCATTTATAGATATATTGAGTAGTAGAAATATTATTTACATCAAAATTACTTACAGGAGAAGACCAATACACATAATCTAAATTATCAACCGATGCTTTACGTTCCATATTGATATTTCCTGTGTTAACTCCTGTGTCATCAATTTGTACTAAAGAGCCATTATTTTCTATCATAAATGTACCATTGTTGGTAACATTAAAATTCACATTTACATAATCATTACTCTTAACTACTAAAGTTTTATCTGGATTAATAATTAAACTACAAGCATCAAAACTTGACTGCCCATTGGTTCCATTACTTGTATCGTAATTATAATCTAAAATTGCAACTTTATCTAAGGTAGGTGATGAAGACCAACCAGAACTTGTCCAAATGGCTTTTTCAATTTTTAACTGAGCTGCATCTGAAGCAACATCACAAGTCCCAGTTTCTGTAATTAAACAATAAAACTGATAACCTGCATAATTAAAATAATCTCCTGAAAGAGTTAAAGTACTCATGTTTCCAACTGATACTATTGAAACAGTAGCTAAAGGAAGATTTCCAGTATTAACCAAAGTCCAAGTAGATGCAATACCATCATTAAAATACCATTGATAAGTTAACGAGCCTGAATTTCCAGGTAATCCTGTAGCCACAAAAACAGCTTCATTTACACATCCTACAACATCCATTGGACTAGCACTAACTGTAGGAAAACTAGATATCGTTCCTGAAAAATTAAAAACACCTAAATTAGTTTCATTCTCCGGGCTTAACTGAGTCCAATCTGATGGATTACTTGTATTGTTAGGTCCTGTAGTATTTGTGTTTCTTCTGGCTGTATATCCTACATCACCATTAGGTTCGATATATACATCTATTATTTCAGACCCTTTTCGTAGATGAAAAATATCTTCATCATTAATACCACCTGAGGCTGAACCTATATAATCAAAATCAGGAGATGCTGTATCTGAATTTGTGCTTATTTTACCATAAATAACAGCACCATTTGCTATAGAAGTTATATTTGGAGCAAAAGAGTAATCCGTATATACGTCATTTATAAATCTATCGTTATCTCCATAGCGTCTAATATAATAATTAGTTAAATCAACTATATTTCCTGTACCATTATAAACTTCAATGTATGCTAAACTACCAGAACTTGAATCGTAAATTTCTGTCATTATTAAGTCATCTAATCCATTACATGGTCCACTAGTGTTTATAATTGTAAAATCAGTGGTGGTGTCTGAAGTACATCCACTTTCATCAATAGTTATTGCACCTGTAATAGTTCCTGTAGGAACAACAACAACAACCTGAGTGCTAGTTTGAGAAACAATAATTGCACTATTTCCGTCAAAGTTTACTATAACTCCACCTAAGTTTGTTCCATTTATTGTAACCTCTGTGCCAATTGGTCCTGAAGTAGGCACAAAATTAGTAACTGTATGTGTTGATGTACAAGCTGGACAACTGTCTCCAGTTAAAATTATGTCATCAACATAATAATATTCACCACTTCCAAGACTAGTAACTCTTAATCTCACTTTAATTTGGGTTTCACTATCTGGTATTGAAACAAGCCATGGATTAGTAGCAACTGTTGTAGGGTTTGACGCATTAGTATCTCCTATATCTAAACTAGCATTACTGTAACCATCAACTAATTTAATAGACCCCGTTCCATTCCAATTAGTGCCACCATCATAAGAAATATCTAAAAATAAGTCATCACCAGAATCGCAATATCTTGAAGCAAATGCTACATTTAATTTAACATTTGTATACGTCGATATATCAAAATTATCTGTAATAATATTTGAAGAACCACTTAAGCGATAAGAAGACGTGCCATTGTATTTGTTTGCAGTCGAATTAACAGCTCCTCCACCTGAATAACCCCAATCATCTCCAGATTCAAATGCCAATGATTTTATTGTTCCTGCTGTCCCTTCGTTATCTAATACGGTTAAAATGGTTGTGTCAATAGTACCTGGCATCACTGAATTACCTCCAGTAATACTTAAAAATTCGAACGCATAATTCTTACTGTCTCCACAAAAACTGTTTTCCATAATTGGTATAGGGAAACATTGTTGTCCGGTACTACCTGCTGGAAAAGTAAGTGTTGTAGTGGTAAAACTTAAATGTGGGGAACTAGAAGACGACAATCCTACTTCAACAACTGTTGGTGCACTTGCACTTGGATTAAAAATGTCAACACAAAGATTTATTGAATTTCCTCCTTCTGATACAGAATAAGTAGCCGATTCAAATTCAACTGTTGTCTCTGGTCTTGTCACACAAATATCAAAAGTTCCAAAGGAATTATTATTGTATTCCCAAACCCTAATATAAACAGTGCTTCCTGGAGTTAAACCAGTAGCATTAATTAAAGACATGCTTCCCGTTCCACTATCATCATCACAAGCTATTTCAGTTAAAGCTCCACAAGAGCCAGAATAAAGGGCCATAACTCCATCGCTAAAACCACCATTAGCACTAGTTTCTATATTTAATTCGCCACCTAATGGTACAACTGCAGAAAACCAAACATCGCCTCCTGAATAGCCATTGCAAGATGAAGCAGTTTCTCCACTATCCGTAGCGCTAACATTTGTATAAGAACCAAATGAACAAGTAGATGAGGTTGGTGTTATGTCTATAGCTCCACTACATAAATCGTTTATTGGAGGTGAGGTTGTCGTAAAAGTTAAAACATTACCATAAGAATAAGTAGCCCCATTATAAACATAAGTTCTAAAACTATATTCTGTACCAGTACTTAAACCTATTAAGCCTAAGTTATAAGTTCCCGTTGATAAACCAGCAACAAGAGCTTCTGTTACGTTAGCACCTCCATATAATGGATTTGAATTAATTGATGTTTGAGAATAAACAAACCCTTTTTCAATAGTATTAGGGCAAGTACCAAGGGTGTTTACATTTCCATTTATAGTTGCTGTAGTCCCTTCAATTAAAGTGGCAGCATTAGACGTAACTACTTGACTAGTAATTGCTATTCCAGTACCAATTAAACTGCTAGTAGGAGAATTGCTAGTTACAGTTGTACTTGAAATAGTAATAGTTGCTGTTAGATTTCCGGTAGATGATGGCGTAAAAGTAACATCGTAAGTTGCAGTTCCAGAAGCTGCAATACTAGTTGAAGAAAGGTTACTTACGACAAACTCTGCATTATCTGAAACAACTGTAATTCCTGCAGCAGAAAGTGTCCCATTATTAGTAATTGTATATGTTATAGTGGCTGCTGATGTCATTTCACAAACAGAGCCATGGTCTGTAATTCCTGTAATAGATAAATCTGGATCTGAAGTTGAACATGATTCAGTATGAGAGCCTAAATTGGAAATATCATTTTGATTAAACACATCCCATTCACTGGAAAGTGTCGTAAATGCACCTGAACCTGTTCCTGTTGGGCTTACTGTAACACCTCCACATACCGAAGGTTTTCTTACTAAAGTCTTATTAATTGTATTATGAGAACCTGATGTCCAACTGGATCCTGGATCATTACCAATTCTTCCAAAAATATCCACATAACTGGTTGTACTTATTTTATATAGTGCTATAGCGTCATCTCCGTTAAAACCTATTGCAGATAAATTTGTAGTTGTACCAGTGTATATTGATGCTGAGCTATTACTATAGACAACGACTGCTCCATCTGCTAGGATTCCAGAAAGAGTATTGGTGTTATTTGGCGCACTGTTACCATTAGAAAAAAGAAGGATTTGGTAGTCACTTAAATTAACGTTCGAACCCGTTCCGTTGTATATTTCAATATACTTGTTACTGGAACTCCCTTCAACATATTCTGAAATAATTAAATCAGTCATCTGCCCAAAACCAGACACTATAAAGCATAAGGACGCTATTAAAATGAGCAAATATTTCTTAATCATATAATTTTGCTTTTTACCTGAAAAACAAGCAAACAAATATACCACAAATTATATATAATTCAATGTCCTACAGAAAGTTAGTTGTTAACAAATTGTTATTATCTTGCAACAATGAAAACGGTTAAAACCTACACGCTCGAAGAAGCTAAACGAGCCCTTGAAAACTATTGCGCTTACCAAGAACGCTGCCACAAAGAGGTAAATAACAAGCTTAGAAACATGCGTATGATACCTGAAGCAGTAGATTTAGTTGTTGTGCATTTATTAGAACACGACTTTTTAAATGAAACTCGTTTTTCAAAAAGTTATGTTCGTGGGAAGTTTCGCGTTAAGAAATGGGGACGGAAACGCTTAGAAATGGAATTAAAAAAACGAGAGATTAGTAAGTTTAATATTCAAGAAGCTTTTAAAGAAATTTCAGATGTAGAGTACTTAAACACTTTTTATGCGTTAGCAGAAAAAAGAGCAGAAAACATTAAAGAACCCAATGTGTATAAAAAACGAAAAAAATTGGCAGATTATTTGTTGTATAGAGGCTGGGAAAGCCATCTAGTTTACGATAAAGTGGCTGAATTAATTCACTAAAAAAAGCCTTATATGAATACACGTATAAGGCTTTTTTAATTCTATGTTTTTGTTAATTACAAATTAAATACAGCTCCTACATTTAAGGAAAACTGATTGTTGATTTCTTGAGCAGGTGTTAGGTTATCTTTATATTTAGCTATAGGAAATTGTGCTTCCGTATACAAACCAAAACCCGAAGTAAAGAAGTAACGTGCACCAAGATGACCACCAAAATTCTTCAGACTAAAGCTTAAACCTGGATATAGATCGAAATTCTCATCGATGTTCAAAACATTCCCAATATTCGCATTAAATCGTCCTTTTAAATCAAAACGATCATCGAAACCTGCTTTTTTTACAACTGTATTTCCAAATGCATCTTTCACACCATCTTGTAAATCTCCAGAAACACCTAAGGCATAACTAGAACTAATACCAACAGATATGTTTTCGCCTAACCCATAATCGTAACTTAAATTAAGCCCAGTAGCATGGGATTGAAAATTAACACCTACTTGAAATTTTTGATCTCCTTTTCCACTAAAAGCTTGTCCGTTTACTAAGTACGCTGTAAGCATACAAGTAATCATTATTATTTTTTTCATCATTATTTATAAATTTTATGCAAAGATAAGATTAAGTATTCGAATTATTGGCCGTTTTTTTAATGGCTGTTTCATTCTTCCAATCAATCCATTTTTGCCCTTTAATTCGTCTCATAACATGATCAAAATGCCTCATAAAAAACACGTTATAAATGGCTTTACTTAAATGCTTTGGGTTTCTAGGAATGGCTCTTAAGCTCATAGAAAAACCAGTTGTTATATATTTCATATAATGCCAATAGCCTTCAGGCATATATAAAACCTCTCCATGTTTTAAATTCGTTTTATAACCTTTTGCCTGTTTTAATGCTGGCCATTTTTCAAAATCAGGATTTGAAAAGTCAATGTCTTCTCTTGTTATTAAAGAATGAGGTATTTTGTATAGATATTTATTTTGATTCTGGTCGAACAAAATAACTTCTTTTTCGCCTGCAAAATGAAAATGAAAGATATTCGCCAAATCAATATCATAATGCATAAACGTATGTGCGTCTTTGCCTCCAAAAAACAACATAGGAAGTTTTTTTAGAAGTTTTAGGCCTAAATCTGGGTATTTAAAATCATTTTGAAGTAAAGGAACTTCCTTTAAAATATTCCATAAAAATATGCGATATTTTGTTGAACCATTTTGAAGTAAATGGATATAATCTTTTAATGGCATTTTTGCATGTGCTTCATTAAAGCCATCTTTATAAGAAACTGGTCTATCATCATAGAGAGATACTATTTTATCTCCAGCAATTTCTTTAAAATAATTTAAACTCCATTTATTATATGCTGGCCAATCTTGAATGTAATTTTCAAGAACAACAGGTTTTTGTAGTTTATAATAGTGTTCTATAAAATCTTCTTTTGAAATAGATTTAACACGTGGTATATCCTGAAGATTTAATTTCAACATCTATAATTTAAAGAAGTTAAAGGAACTAACAAAAAAATCTATTTAAAAGCTTTAGCCTGTTCTTTAGCTGCTTCGTTACGCTCAATTTTATGTTCTGGCCTTGTCCATCTAGGTTTTTCACCTAAAGCTTGATATTCAGATTCTGAGGCTTCAACCGTTTGTGGTTGTACTTTTTTAGTGAAGGGCTTTTGAGGATTCATGCCTAAAAGTTCAAACATTTTCATGTCTTCATTCACATCTGGATTTGGCGTAGTCAATAATTTATCTCCTGCAAAAATTGAATTTGCACCAGCAAAGAAACACATGGCTTGACCTTCGCGACTCATTTGTGTTCTTCCTGCACTTAGACGCACTTGGGTTTCTGGCATCACAATTCTTGTAGTAGCTACCATACGAATCATGTCCCAAATTTCAACAGGTTTTTCATCTTCTAATGGCGTTCCTTCAACTGCAACCAATGCATTAATTGGCGTAGATTCTGGTTGTGGGCTTAAAGTCGATAAAGCCACTAACATACCTGCTCTGTCTTCTACGTTTTCACCCATACCAATAATTCCTCCTGAACAAACAGTAACATTTGTTTTGCGCACATTATCAATCGTGTCTAACCTGTCTTGATAACCTCTTGTGGAAATAACTTCTTTATAATATTCTTCAGATGAATCTAAATTATGATTGTATGCATAAAGGCCAGCTTCTGCTAATCGTTTTGCTTGATTTTCAGTCACCATTCCCAACGTGCAACAAACCTCCATATCTAATTTATTAATGGTTCTAACCATTTCCAAAACTTGATCGAACTCTTCACCATCTTTCACATTTCTCCATGCAGCTCCCATGCAAACTCTTGAACTCCCTGTTTCTTTAGCACGTAAAGCTTGGGCTTTTACTTGATTAACAGTCATTAAATCATTTCCTTCAATATTGGTGTGATAACGTGCCGCTTGAGGACAATAACCACAATCTTCTGAGCAGCCTCCAGTTTTTATAGAAAGTAATGTAGACACCTGAACCACATTAGGATCGTGATGCAATCTATGAATCGTTGCTGCTTCGTAAAGCAATTCCATCATAGGTTTATTATAAATCTCTAAAATCTGTTCTTTAGTCCAGTTATGTCTTATTTCACTCATATTTTTAATTTCAAGTAAGGTTCAAAAATAACTTATTTTATATTGAAAAAGGTGTCAAAAATTGCATAAAATTTTTCAGCCTCTTCAAGATATGGATTGTGTCCACTTAGTTCAAACATTTCAAATTGTGCCTGAGGCATAAAGGTTTTATATTGCACAGCAAATTCAGGTGTTGATACACCATCGTAACGACCTGCAATTATTAAGGTTTCTGCTTTAACGTCTTTTAATTGTTGTCTGTAATCTTGATCTATCATGCTTCCAGATACGTCAAAATCACCATCTCGACCAATAATTTCAACATAAACATCGCCAGACCAACCTCTATATTTTTCCTTAGGCGCATTTTGTTTTAAACTCGTATTGTGGTAATAAATATATTTGGTTGGAAAATTCCCATAAACTGTTTTTAATGGTTCTTGACTAGACACATATCCTAGAGCACGTAGCGAATCGACTTGTTTCCATTTTTCTGGAAAATGAGTTTTCGCATAGTGGTTGTAACTATCGCAATTGGCTTGCCACATAGCTCCCGAATGAAACCCATTAATCAAAACCATTCTATCTACAAATTCTGGATATTTAATAGCATAAGCTTGAGCAGGAACAGTTCCGTAAGAATGACCAACAAGCGAAATTTTATTGTATCCTAAAACCTGTCTTAATCTTTCAATAAGTACCACATCATTTTCTACCGAATATTCTGAAACATCTTTGGCATCATCACTTTTTCCTCTTCCAAGGAAGTCGAAAAAAACGACGGTATTTGATTTGTGATACTGTCCAAAATTTCCTTGCATATAATCGTGTGAATTTCCTGGTCCACCAGGCAAAAAGAAAATAGGATCACCTGTTCCTAATACCTCAACATTAATTTTATAACCATCAATATCATAAAACTTAGATTCGAATTTTTCATAAATATTCGGATCAACTTGTGAAAAACTTAAGATAGGCAACCACAGAAGTAAAAGTAGAATTCTCATATATGTATTTTTATAAAGTAAATATAACTATTTTGAAAGTAAAATGGACACAGCATTTCCGCCAAATCCAACAGCATTCACCAAGATGCTTTTTAATTTTTTAGGTGCTTTTTGTTCTATAAAAGGAACTCTAATAAATTCTTGATTCTGCAACATCAAAATCGCCATTTCAATATTAAGCATTCCACTTGCTCCTAAGCTATGACCTAGTTTCCATTTGTTTGTTGTTAATGCTGGATGATTCTCTCCAAATACGTTTTTAATAGCATTCACTTCTGAAACATCGCCTTTTATAGTTCCTGGTGTATGAGTTACAATGACATCAATTTCGTCTGGATTCAAATCTCCTAAAGCCATTTTCATAGAGCGCTGAAAACAAATAGCATCTGTTGATAAAGAAGCATTGTGTTCCAAAATTTCAGTTGCATAACCAATACCTCTAATTGTGGCTAAAGCATTTGGTTTCTCACCTTGTTCTAAGCAAACCATTGAAGCAGTTTCACCAAGAATCATGGTGTTTTGCTTTTTATTGAGGTCTAAAGATAGACAAGGATAAGATTCTTCGCTTTGCTCTGAATGACAAGGGTGAGATTCAAGATTGTCTGGTCGAGCACAGTCTAGACCTATACCAACCTCTCGACTTCGCTCGAGGGGACTTAGATTGTTTGGTTTTGCATAAATTTTAAGTGCTTGCATTTGCGAAATAGTAAATGCTGTTAAAGGCGCTTCACTGCCTCCAACTAAAAATTTATGACACATCCCAGAATTGATCCAAGCAATCCCATTTAATAAAGCATGCAAAGCAGTAGAACACGTAATGGAGTGTGAAATTTCTGGGCCTTGAGTTTGCAAATCGTGTGCTACCCATGATGAAACATTTCCTAAGGTAGTTGTTGGAGAACTTAAAGGTTTTGTTTTATCTTTTTTAAGAAAAAATTCATAATGATTTTCAAATAGTTCTGTTGCTCCTCTTGAGGAGCCAATATTAATTCCAAAATTATCGGAAGCATTCCATCCAGCTTGTTTTATCGCTTCTCTAGACGTATAAATGGCATATAAAACCGAATTATCCAACCCTTTGTATTTAACATCAGATATTCTTAGATTTTTAATTTCAGCTTTTAATTCTGAAGGTAATTGGGCAACATAGTTATTATCTTTAAATGAAAAATAATGCTGTTTGTTTTTATAAGCTTGCCAAATCTCACCAGTTGTCTTTCCAAGAGGAGAAAGGGTTGATAAGCCTGTAATGGAAATGGGTTGAATCACAAATGCGTTTTTTTAAATTTAAACTATTGACAGAGCTTCTTCAATGGTTTGATATACTTTTTCTAATTGTTCGTCTGAAATAACATAAGGTGCTTGAATGTAAATGGTGTTTCCTAATGGACGAAGAAAAACGCCTTTATCAAGAAAGAATAAAAAGAGTTTGTCTCTTAAATTTCCATATCGTGATATTTCAGTTTTTAAATCTAAAGCGTAAATAACGCCTAATTGCCTAGTAGATTTTACTTTTGGGTGATGTTTGATTCTTAAATTAAATCTTTCATGTGATGCTTTAACATGTTGAATATTATTCTGAATTTCATCCGTTTGCAATAATTCTATTCCAGCTAAAGCAGCTGTACAAGCTAATGGATTTGCTGAATATGTGTGACCATGAAATAAGCCTTTTCCTATGTCGTCGCTATAAAAAGCATCATAAATTTCTTGTGAACAAGATGTTATTGCCATTGGCATTAAACCAGCTGTTAAGGCTTTGCTTAAACACATAATGTCTGGCTTGGTGTCCATATAATCTGAAGCAAAATTCTTTCCAGTTTTCCCAAAACCAGTCATCACTTCGTCTGCAACCGTAACAATATTATTTTTTTTACAAAAACTCAAAATAGACTCTAAGCCTCTAGCATCATGCATCTTCATGGCTGCTGCTCCTTGCACCAAAGGTTCGTAAACAAAACCTGCTACTTGATATGTTTCTACAATATCTTTTAAAGTTTTTAAAATAGCTTCGTGATTGGTTCCATTTGGCGTTGGTATACGTTTCACATCTAAAAAGAAATCTGCGAATGGCCCATTATATACAGATAATCCAGAAACACTCATAGCTCCAAATGTGTCGCCATGAAATCCATCTTCGAAAGCAATCAACGTATTCCGTTTTTCACCTTGATTAAAATGGAATTGCAACGTCATTTTAATGCCTATTTCAACTGACGTAGAGCCATTATCACTAAAAAATAATTTATTCTGATTTTTAGGAAGAATTTGAATTAATGCTTCCGATAATTTGACTGCTGGCTCATGTGTAAAACCAGAAAAAATTACCTGATCGAGTTGTTGCATCTGACTAGAAACTCGACTGGTAATATATTCGTTACAATGACCATACATACAGGTGTACCACGACGCAATGGCATCTATATATTCCTTACCATCTTCGTCTGTTAGCACACAACCTTTAGCTTTTGTTATAGCAATAGCTTCTGGTTGCAATTTGTGTTGCGTCAATGGATGCCATAGGTGTTTTTTATCTCTTTCTTTTAAACTCATACTAACTTCCTGCGTAGGCAAGAATCTTTTAAATTGTTTTCTTTTTTTTGCCACTAATTCACTAATGAAAATATGTTTCTTGTTCGTGGTTTGCTTTCTTTTTGAAACCTAGCTGGTTACTTTTTTTTATCTAGAGATTCCAGCTTTCGCTGGAATTTGTCGGCATATTCTAAAATCACATTTTTGTCGAAATATGGCTCTTCATCAATTCGTCCAATAATTGGAATTTTCGTCATCTTTTTTATAACATCCTCCGTTGTTTTCTGCTCCTTTCCACTAAAAACAATAGACACTTGGAAGCCTTTTTCTTTCAACAGATTAACCGTTAAAAGTGTGTGATTTATGCTCCCCAAATAATGTCTAGAAACCACAATAACATGATATTCTGGCTTTATTATATCTAAAACTGTTTGCTTATTATTTATTGGAACCAATAAACCTCCAGCGCCTTCAATAATCAAATGATTCTTGGTTTTTGGTTCTATAATGCCTTTTAAAGTTATAGCAACCTCATCAATATCAGCAGCTGCATGAGGACTCATTGGAGTATTTAAAGCATAGCTGTTTGGATAGAACTTCGACTTTTTATTCGACACTAACTTTTCAACTTTCTTGGTGTCGCAATTATCCAGTTCTCCTGCTTGAATGGGTTTCCAGTAATCAGCTTGGAGAGCTTCAACCAAAATAGCTGAAGCTATGGTTTTTCCAACATCTGTAGATATTCCTGTTACAAAAAAAGTCTTCATTTTAAATCGAATTCGGTTTGGCAAGCTTCACATCGATACTTGTGTCTGGTATAGAATGGAAGCGATGAAAATAAGACACCAAAAATAAACCATATTAATGATTTGGCATCTTTAATCGTGGAAAAGAGTTCTATTTTTTCGCTATTGCAGTTCGGACAGTTTATGGAATTCCCTTCATCGTCTATAGAATATTTTCTAATGGAATCTAAAATTTCTAAAGCTTTTTCACTCTGTTCTGATAACACTTTTAACTTTACACCTCCAATGGCATTGCTTACTAATGGATCTGTATCGATGGTTAAATTATCGGATAAAAATACTTCTATTCCTTCGGCTTCAAGTCGACCTTTAATTATTTGTGCCTCGGAAGAATATTGAAATCTGGCTATGGTTTTAAATGTGTCTGTCATGTTTTTATAAGTGTCGCTAACAATTTTAAAACCTCATCTATTTCTCTTTTAGAATTAAAACTGTGTAAACAAAAACGCAAACGCTCCTTTCCTTCAAGAACTGTTGGCGAGAGTATAGGTTTTACATCAAAACCCTTTTTTAAGAGTTGATTTGAAATGGCTTTTACATGGTTGTTGCCTAAAATCAAACAACATTGAATGGCAGAATCACTATCAATAAAATAGTGTTGAATCTTATTTTTAATAACTTCAGATTTAAAATAACTAATGTTTTTTTGCAGTTTCGAATTTTCATGAGTTTTAGGCAATTCCATGTACACTGACTTTAAAGTCATTAACGTGTGTGGTGGAAGAGCTGTTGTGTAAATAAACGAACGTGCAAAATTTATTAAATATTTGGTAAGTTCTTTGCTTCCTAAAATAGCTGCTCCATGACTTCCTAAAGCTTTTCCAAAGGTGATAAGTCTTGCAAAAACTTCGTTTTCTAACTTTAATTCTTGTATTAAACCTTCGCCATTCTCACCAAAAACTCCAGTAGCATGAGCTTCATCTATAACAACAAAAGCATTATACTTTTTACTAATATTCATTAAAGAAACTAAATCTGGAGAATCTCCATCCATTGAAAAAACAGATTCGGTTACAATGTAAATTTCTTGATAAGATTCTGAAACACGTTCAGAATGACGAGAGATTAATTGCTCTAAGTTTTCTAAGTCATTATGCTTAAATTTATAAGATTTTGCATGACTCATTGTTATGCCATCTCTAATAGATGCGTGGATAAATTCATCGTATAAAATAATATCATCACGTTGTGGTACCGAAGAAAAGAAACCCACATTAGCATCGTATCCAGAGTTGAACATTAAAGCAGACTCGCAATTATGAAACTCGCTAAGCATGGCTTCAACTTCATTATAAAATTCATAATTTCCTGACAATAAACGAGATCCAGTGGAACCATTTCTATGCAAATTATGTGATTCTAAATAATGATGAGTCATGTCGAAAATGAGCTTAGACTTAGAAAAACCTAAATAATCGTTTGACGAAAAATCAATCAAATCATGTTTTGTACCTAATTGACGCAACATGTTTTGTCCTTTACGTTGGTTAATTTTTTCTTGAAGTTTTTTAGGAAAGGTTTTCATTTATTTTGCTTTTCCATTCGTTTTTATCAATCCATTTACTTTCATTTGGAACAGTTGCATCTAATAAATCTATATTCAGTTTTTCAGATATAATATAACCTATTCTAAATGCATCCATATAATCATCCCTTTCATAAAGCTCTATATGTTTCACTTTTTCATACCAAAGGTTCACTTCAAATACAGTACTACCATCTGATTTTGGTCTAAGGAAAACAGAAACATATTCTGGATTTTTTATTGGTTGCCATCTACCAATTTTTATTGGACCAACCTCATAAGATGCTTTTATCTTTGACTTTTTTAAATCTACGTATACTCTTCTTTGAGAGCAAAATGTTGTTCCTAAAAAAAACAAGATTAAAATTAATTCAATGTTTGATGCAAACCGTTTCGAACCTTCATTCATCAAATCTTCAGCTTGGAATGCCGTGAATGCTACTGCTAAACTCAAAGTGAATAATATAGCTGCAATAATTAATTGCCAATAAGGCCTATTGCTTTCAGAAATAATAATGTTCTCATTATTCATATATCAAATATAACTAATGAGATTTGTTTTAATCAACAATAAAACAGTAAAAACATTAACTTAGAGCCTTAAATTTACTTGTATGCAAAAATTTCAATCACTCTTATTAGCTTTCCTTTTTTCAATTCTAGGTAACGCTCAAGTGTCTTCAAAATATCATATTTCATTCGAAAATGCTGTACATCATGAAGCCAACATTCAAGTCACTTTTACAGATTTACAATCTAATGATATCGAATTAAGAATGAGTCGGTCGTCTCCTGGTCGTTATGCTATACACGAATTTGCAAAAAACGTTTATAACGTAAAAGTAACTGATAGTAAAGGAAACCTCTTGAAAACTACTCGTCCAAATCCGTATGCATGGCAAGTTTCTGGACATGATGGAACTATAAGAGTTAGTTACACCTTGTTTGCAAATCATGGAGATGGCACCTATGCGCAAGTGGATGAAACTCATGCACACTTAAACATGCCAGCTACATTTATGTATGTTCCAGAATTATCTAAAAAAGACATGGAAATAACCTTTAATGTTCGTGAAGATTTAAACTGGAAAGTAGCTACGCAATTAAAACATCTTGAAGGCGATACATACTATGCAAAAAACCTGCAATACTTTATGGATAGCCCAACTGAAATTGCTAATTATAAAACTCGTTTTTTTGAAGTAGAAAGTCAAACTGTTAGATTGATACTTCATGATGATGCAGCATCAGAAGAAGATTTAGATACATATTTCGAACATATTAAAAAAGTAGTCCTTCAACAAAAAGCTATTTATGGCGAATTACCAGAATTCGATTATGGCGAATACACGTTTCTAGCTTGCTACATGCCAAATGCTAATGGAGATGGTATGGAACATAGAAATTCCACTTATTTGGTAAGCACTCGAAGTTTATCAAAAGGAGGTATCGATCAAAATATTGGGACAGCATCACATGAATTTTTTCACTGTTGGAATGTGGAACGTATTCGTCCGAAAAGTTTAGAGCCTTTCAATTTTGAAGAAGCCAATATGAGTGGTGAATTGTGGTTTGCTGAAGGTTTTACAAGTTATTACGACGATTTAACCTTGTGTCGTGCAGGCATAATTTCGCAATCAAAATACATTACAGAATTAACAGGGTCTTTTAATTATGTGTGGAATTCTCCAGGACGTGATTATTTTAATCCGATTGAAATGAGCTACCAAGCACCTTTTGTAGACGCAGCCAAATCGGTTGATGAAACCAATCGAGAAAACACATTTATTTCTTATTATTCTTATGGAAGTATGTTAGGCTTAGCATTGGATTTATCCTTAAGAGAAAACGGATTAAATCTAGATGATTACATGAAACTCGTTTGGCAAACCTATGGAAAAACTAATACTTTTTACACAATTGAAAACTTAAACGACGCCCTAAATAACTATGCTGGAAAAGACTTTGGAAACAACTTCTTTAACAATTATATATATAAGAGTGGCATGCCAGATTTTAAACATCTTTTTGAAACCGTTGGTGTTCATTTGAGTAACAAAAATCCGAATGTAGATTTAGGTGTTTATGTAAGGCATGGGAAATTAATGAATAACCCTAGAATAAATTCATCTGCTTATCATGCAGAACTCCAAAAAGGCGATAAACTACAAAAAATTGGTGCTACTGAATTAACTGAAAACATGGATTTAAACGAGCTTCTTAAATCCTATAAAGTGAACGATGATGTTGAAGTGGTTTTTGAACGTTTTGGTGAAACAAAAACAACCACGCTTATCCTTCAAGCAGATACATCTTATACAATTTCTTTAATGGAAAGTGATAAAACACCTTTAGATAAAAACTTAAAAACACAAAGAGAAAACTGGTTGCAGGCAAAGAAATAAACTTAAAAATCAAACTTTAATTGTACACTAACTTCTTTTGATTTAGCAACAATTGACTTTTTAGATTTGTCAGTATTCAAATTAGATAGTGAGATTCCAAGTAGCCTCACAGAGTTGTTTAGCCTCTCTTGATATAGCAAGTCTTTGGCGGTTTCAAGAATAACATCTTTATCACTAATAAAATACGGCAAGGTTTTGCTTCTGGTTTGAAGTGTGAAATCGCTATACTTAATTTTTAAAGTCACTGTTTTTCCAGACACCTTGCTTTTAGATAATCGTTTGGAAACCTCTTGAGCGATGTGATCTAATTTCTCAAGCATAAAGATTTCACTCGATAAGTTTTCATGAAAGGTGCGTTCAGCTGCTAAAGATTTTCTAGCTCTGTGTGGCTTCACTTCAGACGTATGAATCCCTCGAACGATGTAATAATAGAATCTTCCAGATTTCCCGAAATTAATATCTAAATACTCTAATGTTTTAGACTTTAAGTCTTTTCCAGTAAAAATTCCTAATTGATACATTTTTTCGGCAGTCACCTTCCCAACACCATAAAACTTTCTAATGTCCAAAGCTTCAAGAAAACTTATAACTTCTTCTGGGTTAACCGTTTTTTGCCCATTAGGTTTGTTGTAATCGCTTGCTACTTTAGCAACAAACTTATTAATTGAAATACCTGCTGAAGCTGTTAAACCAACTTCCTTAAAAATACGTTCTCTTATCTCCTTAGCAATCAAACTAGCACTAGGATTACCTTTTTTGTTTTCAGTAACATCTAAATAAGCTTCATCTAAAGATAATGGTTCTACCTTATCTGTATAATCGTAAAATATCTTCTTAACCTGTTTTGAAATTTCGTGATATCTATCAAATCGAGGTTTCACAAAAATAAGCTCTGGACAATTTCGTCTGGCTTGTGCGCCACTTAAAGCACTTCGTACTCCAAATTTTCTAGCCTCATAACTAGCAGCGCTAACAACACCACGTGTTCCTCCTCCACCAACAGCTACTGGTTTTCCTTTTAATTCAGGATTGTCCATTTGCTCTACAGATGCATAAAAGGCATCCATATCCACATGAATAATTTTTCGAATTGGTAAATTGTCTGGCATCATGTAAATTTATAATATCTTTATCAAAAATGACGTGTCAAAATGGGTAAAACAGCAATCATTTTAGGAGCTACTGGACTTACTGGAGGTTTGTTACTAGAACAACTTCTTATTGATAGCAGATACAGTAAAATAATCCTTTTTTCAAGAACGACTTGTAATATAAAACATGATAAAATTGAAGAACATCTAGTTGATTTATTAAACTTGACAACTTATAAAGGTCTCTTCATTGCAGATGAGGTGTTTTGTTGTATTGGTACTACTAAGGCCAAAACACCAAACGAAGAACAGTATCTTGAAATAGATTTTGGCATTCCGGTTATGGCTGCTCAACTATGCAAAGAGAATGATATCAATACTTTTTTAGTTGTTTCAGCTTTAGGTGCAGATAAACATAGTACCATTTTTTACAACAGAACTAAAGGCAGAATGGAAGAAGCTGTATTCATGGAGAAAATTCCAAATACGTATATTTTACAACCCTCATTAATTGGAGGAAACAGAAACGAGAAAAGATTAGGAGAATCTATAGCTAAAGTGTTTATGAAAATTCTAAACCCTTTATTATTCGGCTCACTTTCTAAATACAAATCCATACACCCAATAACCATAGCAAAATCAATGGTTATTTTAGTAAATAGTTCTCATCCTTCTGGAAGAATTGTTTCTAATAAGATAAAAAAAATAGTAAAAAATAATGATTGAAATAGAACGTAAATTTTTAATAATAAGTGATGCTTTTAAAGACGAAGCTTATAAAAAAATAAACATTAAACAAGGCTTTTTAAATTCAGATAAAGAAAGAACAGTTCGTGTTAGATTGACTAACAATCAAGGGCTTTTAACAGTAAAAGGTTTGTCTTCTAAGGATGGTTTAACTAGGTTTGAATGGGAAAAAGGAATTTCCAAAACAGATGCTGAAGCGCTTTTTAAGTTGTGTGAAAAAGGCATGATTGAAAAAACCAGATACCTTATAAAATCAGGAAATCACACCTTTGAAGTAGATGATTTTTTTGGTGATAATGAAGGATTAGTAATTGCCGAAATTGAATTAAATCATACCACAGAAACATTTATAAAACCAGAATGGCTAGGTGAAGAAGTTACTGGAAATATCAAATATTATAACTCACAATTAAGCAAACACCCATTTAAAACTTGGTAAAATGAAAACTTTAAAAAATATCACATACTTATTCTTTTATATCCTAACTTTTATTGCTTGTAAACAAGAGAACAATAATGCTTCGTCTGAAAATTTTGAAAAAGAAGCAGACACGATTATAGAGGAGGTTGCTCCTATAGAAGTTGAAAAAACAACCAAAGAATTAAAAGAAGAATTAACAGCGAAAGGCTATCAAACATTCGATTATGTAGATGCGAAAACACAAGACACCATTTTAATGCAACAATATTTTATGGCGTTTTTAAAAAGTGGACCCATTCGCTCTCAAAACGAAGAAGAAGCGGCTAAATTGCAAGAAGCACACATGGCACATTTAGGCAGAATGTATGAAGAAGGTTTTGCCGATTTAATTGGTCCTTTTGGAGACGATACAGAATTTCGAGGCATTACAGTTTACAACGTACCAACACTTAAAATGGCAGATAGCTTAGCTAATCTAGATCCTATGGTTAAAGCTGGAAGGTTGGTTATTGAAGTGCATCCTTGGTGGTGTGCGAAAGGGTATTCTTTAAGATGATTTAAAATCGTATTCACGTTCTACTTTACAAATTCTAACATGATACCAATTGTACCATTGCGTTCTGCCCTTTTGTTGTGCTAAAAGATGTTCAGAATGCTGTTTCCAGTTTTTTATAGCCTCTAGACTTTCCCAATAACTTACGGCAATTCCCACTTGATTCCTAGCAGATTCAATGCCTAGAAATCCTTTTTGTTGTCTGGCAAGAGTTTCCATTTTTTCGGCCATTTCAGAATAGCCTTCTATGTTTTCATTTTGGGTTGAGGTAAAAATAACTGCGTAATAAGGTGTTGTTTTAGTCATTATAAATACCAATATTAAGTTCGCCTTTATCATTCATAGTCGCTCTAAACATGCCAGAAGTATTAAACTCTGTAACCATATTCCCATTCTTATCGACTGCAATAATGCCTCCATCTCCACCAAGTTCTGGCACTTTTTTCTGAATCACTTCCTTAGCAGCTTCTGATAATGTTAGCCCTTTATATTCCATTAAAGCAGAAATATCGTGGGCTACCATAGCGCGAATAAAAAACTCTCCCCAACCAGTACTTGAAACAGCACATGTGTTGTTGTTTGCATAAGTTCCAGCTCCAATAATTGGCGCATCACCAACGCGTCCCCAACGTTTGTTTGTCATTCCTCCTGTTGAAGTTCCAGCTGCAAGGTTTCCATCTTTATCTAAAGCTGCACAACCAACGGTTCCAAACTTGGAGTTTTTTATAGCTGCATCATAAAAAACTATTTTATTATCTGCTTTTTTTTGTTCTTCATATTCTTTAACACGCTTTAAAGAATTCATACTCTTTTCAGTATAAAAATAGGTTGTATCAACAATTTCAAGACCTTGTTCTTGAGCAAAAATATCTGCTCCATTCCCAGCCAACATAACATGTGGTGAGTTTTCCATAACAGCTCTTGCCAAATCAATTGGATTTTTTACGGTTCGGGTTCCTGCTGAAGCACCTGCATTTAAGGTTTTACCATCCATAATAGAAGCATCTAGTTCATTTGTTTCAGCATTTGTAAAAACAGCACCTTTTCCAGCATTAAACAACGGCGAATCTTCCATGATATTAATAGTTTCTTGAACAGCATCTATACTGCTTCCTCCATTTTTTAAAATGTTATATCCTACACGAATTGCTTCTTCTAATTTTAATTTATATGCTTCTTCAGCTTCGGTAGACATATATTCTCGTGAAATATTACCTGCTCCTCCATGAATCACTATAGCAAATTGATTGGTTTTTAGATCAACTTTTTCTTTTAACTCAACCATCGTGTCTTTAGTTGCTTCTCTACTATTTGTTAAAGTTTTAAATTCTTCTTCATTTTTACAACTTGAAAAAACAACTAATATGGCTAAAAAATGAATGTAATTTTTCATGTCTGATTATGTTAATATGAGTGGTTTAAAGTTAGTTTTTTAGAAATAAAGCTTCAAGAAAAAACGACTTTTTATTCCTATCTTTGCAACTAAATTTAATAATCAGTAAAAAAACAAGTAATATGGAAGCCATAGCTACCGATTTCGGAATAGAAAAAGCCCTAAAACAATTAGGAGTTAAAGATATAAATGAAGGAACTTCTACAGGTTCTAATAACTTTTCAAATGGAGACATTATTGAAAGTTATTCTCCAGTTGATGGGAGGTTAATTGGAAAAGTAAAAACAACAACAAGAGCTGATTACGACAAAGTGATGAACGCAGCCACCAAAGCATTCAAATCTTGGAGAGATGTTCCTGCGCCTCAACGTGGAGAAATTGTACGTCAGTTTGGAAACAAATTAAGAGACTTAAAAGAACCATTAGGAAAATTGGTTTCTTACGAAATGGGAAAATCTTTACAAGAAGGTTATGGCGAAGTTCAAGAAATGATTGATATCTGTGATTTTGCTGTTGGATTATCAAGACAATTAAACGGCCAAACAATTCCGTCTGAACGTCCAGGACACGTGATGAGAGAACAATGGCATCCAATAGGTGTTGTTGGAATTATTTCAGCATTTAACTTTCCAGTAGCTGTTTGGGCTTGGAATACTGCTTTAGCTTGGATTTGTGGTGATGTTTGTGTTTGGAAAGGGTCTGAAAAAGCGCCTTTATGTTCTATCGCTTGTCAGAATATCATAGCTGATGTTTTAAAAGAAAACAACTTACCAGAAGGTATTTCTTGTATCATCAATGGCGATTATAAAGTTGGTGAAATGATGACGACTGATTCTAGAATCCCTTTAGTTTCTGCTACAGGCTCTACTAGAATGGGACGAATAGTTGGTGCAACAGTTGCTGAACGTTTTGGGAAATCTTTATTAGAATTAGGCGGAAACAATGCGATTATTATTACACCAACTGCCGATTTAAAAGTGGTTGTTCCTGGTGCTGTTTTTGGCGCTGTTGGAACTTGTGGACAACGTTGTACATCAACAAGAAGATTGATTATTCACGAATCTGTTTATGATAAAGTAAGAGACGCAATTGTTGGTGCTTATGGGCAATTAACGATTGGGAATCCTTTAGATGAAAAAAATCATATTGGTCCACTTATTGATCATGATGCTGTAAATACGTATTTAGCTGCTATTGAAAAAGCAACAGCTGAAGGCGGAAATGTACTAGTTGAAGGTGGTGTTTTAAAAGGCGAAGGTTACGAAAGCGGATGCTACGTGAAACCAGCTATTATTGAAGCAGAAAATCATTTTGAAATTGTACAGCATGAAACCTTTGCTCCAATTTTATATTTAATGAAATATTCTGGGGAAGTAGAGAATGCTATTGCAAAACAAAATGGTGTGGCTCAAGGATTATCTTCAGCAATCATGACAAACGAAATGAAAGAAGCTGAAAAATTCCTGTCTTATGCTGGATCAGATTGTGGAATTGCCAATGTAAACATCGGTACTTCAGGTGCTGAAATTGGTGGAGCTTTTGGTGGTGAAAAAGAAACAGGAGGAGGACGTGAGTCTGGATCTGATGCTTGGAAAGTATACATGAGAAGACAAACAAATACAGTTAACTATTCTGATGAGTTGCCTTTAGCACAAGGGATTAAATTCGATTTATAGAATCATATTAGTGTTAATTTTTAAGAAAGGTCGACTAGAATGTAATTTTTAGACGACCTTTTTTTTATGTTATTTTTGTGTCATGCTACAAGTAAAAAACATCTCTTTTGGGTATTTAAAAAAAACTGTTCTTCAAAATATTAGTTTTCAGGCAAACCCTGGAGAACATGTTTCTATTATTGGTGAAAGTGGTTCTGGCAAAAGCACTTTATTAAAATTACTTTATGGAGAATTAGACGTAAATAAAGGGCAAGTTTTTTGGAAAGACTCCGAAATTCTTGGCCCAAAACATAATCTTGTAGTTGGTTATGATTTTATGAAATACGTGTCTCAAGAATTCGACTTAATGCCTTTTATTTCAGTTGCCGAAAACATTGGTAAATTCTTGTCTAATTTCTATCCTAAAGATAAACAAACACGCATAAAAGAACTCCTTGAGGTTGTAGAACTTACTCAATTTGCTAACGCCAAAGTAAAACTTTTAAGTGGTGGACAAAAACAACGTGTGGCATTGGCTAGGGCCTTGGCAAAAGAGCCTGAAATTTTATTACTTGATGAGCCTTTTAGCCATATTGATAACTTTAAAAAGCAAAGTCTAAGACGGAATCTGTTCAATTATCTAAAAGTAAATAACATTGCTTGTATTGTCGCCTCACATGATAAAGAAGATGTTTTGCCTTATTCTAATAGAATGATCGTTTTAAATGATGCAAAAATAGTTGCCAATAACACACCTGAATATTTATTCAATAATCCAGAAACACCATTAGTCGCTTCGTTTTTTTGTGAATTTAATGTGATAGATGGAAAGATTGTTTATGCACATCAACTTCAAGTGGTTGAAAAGTCAGATTTAAAAGCCACAGTAAAACAATGTTATTTTAAAGGACATTATTATTTGATTGAGGCTGAGTTTAATGGAACAACTATATTTGTCGAAAATATTAAAGCCATTGAAAAAAGTAAAGAATTAAGCTTTATTATAAAACAGCAACAACCTTAAATTCGTTTTCACTAAAAGTCATCACATCGCCAACCTCTTTACCTATTAACAATTTTCCAATAGCTGTGTTAGGTGAAATAGCAAAATATTTTTCATTTTCAACAACTATTTCTCCAGCGCTTATAGCAATAAAATAATTGGCTTGTGTTGTAAAAACGAGGCTTCCTAAAGAAGCCATTTTTGAGATTTTTGAGGCGTCTATTTTTGAAAGTAATTCTTGTAGTTTTTGTGTTTCAGCTAATTGATTGCCTGCCTTTTCTCGTTCTAACTGAAGCATAGCTCTTCCTGTTTCATGCTTATCGCCTGCAGAGCTTTTAGTTTCTGATGTAAGGGATTCTTGAATTTCTTCAATAGAATTCCTTATTGTTTCAAGTCTTTTATTACAAAACTGAACACATTGCATGTATAATTTTTGCTTGAGTTCCATTTTATTTTTTATTTACTTTATTATAATCTAACTTGCCCAAATAACCCATTTGTCTAACAATCCAACTTTTTCTGCCTTCAATATACTTTGAAGCTGGTTTGGCTCTATATTTTAACGGATTTGGTAAAATAGCCGCTATTGAAGCAGCTTCGTATTGCGATAATTTTAAAGCTGGCTTTTTATGCCAATAGTTGGCAGCTGCTTGGGCTCCATATATACCATGTCCCATTTCTATGCTATTTAAATAGACTTCCATGGTCCGTTCTTTAGTCCAAATAGTTTCTATTAAAAATGTAAAATATACTTCAAACCCTTTTCTTAACCAGCTTCGTTGTGGCCATAAAAAAACGTTTTTTGCAGTTTGCTGACTTATAGTGCTTGCGCCTTTTATACGTTTTCCTTTTTTATTTTCCTGATACGCTTTTTCAATTGCTTTAACATCAAATCCATTGTGATTTAAAAAATTCTGGTCTTCACTACAAATAACTGCTAGTTGTAGATTTTTTGAAATATGGTCGATAGACACCCAATCATGTTCCCAATTCATGGATTTATCTTCTTGAAAATTCTCAACAGACCTAATAAACATTAGTGGTGTTACAGGAACTGGAACCCATTTATACAAAAATACCATGGCTATAGAAAGGATAAATAATCCAAGAATAAGTTTAAATATAAATTTGAAGAATTTTTTAATCATTTTAGTCTATTAAATCAACTATTTCTTTTCCTACCAAACTGCCAATTGCAACTCCCATTCCTCCAAGTCTCACGCCACAATACACATGATTTGACACTTGTTTTACAATAGGTTCTTTTGTTGTACCAACTCCCATAATGCCAGACCAACTATAATCTATTTCAAATTCGGTTTCTGATAATATAACCGTTTTTAAAAGGTGTTTTAATTTGTTTTGGATAAGTTCCGTTTGTGCTAATTTGGTGGTTTCTTCAGCTTTAAAATCCAGATTTCTGCCTCCTCCAAACAAAATACGGTTATCAATATTTCTGAAATAATAATAGCCCTTATCTAAATGAAATGTGCCTTGAATATGAAGGTCTTTAATGGGTTTCGTAATAAGAACCTGAGCTCTTGCGGGTTTTACTTGTTCAGATATATGTTCTGAAGCAAATCCATTGGTAGTAAAAATGATGTTCTTAGAATGAAACTCTGTTTGATTGGTCTTTATTTGCACACCTTTTGAAGAGTCCTCAAAATTTTCAACCAAGATGTTGTTCAATATTTTTATGCCCTTAGTTTGGACTTTTTGAAGTAAGGCTTCCATCATTTTTCCAGTATCTATTTGTCCTTCAAATGGATTGAAAATATATGTCTCCTGAATGTTTTTAAAGTTGAATCCATTTTCTTTTAGCTGAAAAACATCGTCTTTAAAAATAGGCTTTATCAAGTTGTTTATAGCTTCCCTCTTTTCCAAACAAGCTTCAAAAAATGGCGTGTCTTTTTTAGTAAATAATTCGTAGCCCCCTAATTGTCGATAACAAACAGCTTGATCTGTAAGCGTTTGTCTTAATAACGTTAAGCCATCCACTCTTTTTTTTATAAGATTAAAAACAGTTTCTTCTGAATGTGATTTTAAATCGTCCAGAATTTCGCTTAAGCTCCCAAAACATGCAAAGCCAGCATTTTTAGTGCTTGCTCCTTGTGGCAACATGCCTTTTTCTAAGATAAGAATTGTGGCTTTTGGAAATTTTTGTTTTAGTTGCAAAGCGCAATTAAGTCCAACAATGCCGCTTCCAACTATGGTATAGTCTATATTAGTTAGCCACGATTTTGTTTCCCAATACGAGAGATTCATATTAGTTTTGATTAGTTTCTAGTAAAAATAGTGATTTTGTGTTAAGGATTGAGCAATTGTTGAAGCTCTTTTTTGTTTCAAAAAAAGCGACTTGAGAAAGCCTGCCTTTTACTTGTTTTAAGTAAAAGAACACCCAAATAATAGAGCATAAAAAACTCCGAAATAATTTCGGAGTTTTAAATTTAATCTTCTGTTGGTTTTTGTATCACAAAATCTTCCATAAACTTCGTAGTATAGTTTCCAGCTAGATAATCTGGATGTTCCATAAGTTGTCTATGAAAAGGAATGGTTGTTTTAATCCCTTCTATTACGAATTCATCTAATGCACGTTTCATTTTATTAATAGCCTCCTCACGCGTTTGCGCAGTGGTTATTAATTTGGCTATCATAGAATCGTAATTTGGAGGAATAGTGTACCCAGCATAAACATGAGTGTCTAATCGTACACCATGACCTCCTGGTGCATGTAACGTGGTGATTTTTCCAGGCGAAGGACGAAAATCGTTAAACGGATCTTCGGCATTTATTCTACACTCTATAGAATGTAAATTTGGTGTATAATTTTTTCCTGAAATTGGCACACCTGCAGCCACAAGTATTTGTTCGCGTATTAAATCGAAATCTATTACTTGTTCAGTAATTGGATGTTCTACTTGAATACGTGTATTCATTTCCATGAAGTAAAAATTTCTGTGCTTATCTACAAGAAATTCTACTGTTCCTGCGCCTTCGTATTTTATATATTCTGCTGCTTTTACAGCTGCATCACCCATTTTTTTACGCAAAGCCGTTGTCATGAAGGGAGATGGTACTTCTTCTGTTAATTTTTGGTGTCTTCTTTGAACAGAACAATCTCTTTCTGAAAGGTGACATGCTCTTCCTGTAGAATCTCCTACAACTTGAATTTCGATATGTCTTGGCTCTTCAATAAGTTTTTCCATGTACATATCGTCGTTTCCAAAAGCTGCTCTAGATTCTTGTCTAGCAGATTCCCAGGCATCTTTTAAATCTTCGGCTTTCCAAACGGCTCGCATTCCTTTTCCACCACCACCAGCAGAGGCTTTTAACATAACTGGATAACCTGTTTCTTTAGCTACCTTTTGGCAATCTTCGAAAGTTTCAATAACACCTTCACTTCCTGGAACACAAGGAACACCAGCTTCTATCATAGTTGCTTTTGCATTCGCTTTATCTCCCATTCGGTCGATCATTTCATCCGAAGCACCTATAAATTTTATTTTATGTTCTTCGCAAATTTTTGAAAATTTCGCATTTTCAGATAAGAATCCATATCCTGGATGAATAGCATCTGCATTGGTAATTTCTGCTGCAGCTATAACATTAGACATTTTTAAATATGATAGGTTACTTGGTGGAGGTCCAATACAAACTGCTTCGTCTGCAAATTTAACGTGTAAACTTTCAGCATCAGCTGTAGAATAAATGGCTACTGTTTTTATACCCATTTCTTTACAGGTTCTAATAACACGAAGTGCTATTTCTCCTCTATTGGCAACTAGTATTTTTTTAAACATAACTTTAAGTTTTAAAAATTTCAAATTCCAAACTCTCTTTCTGCCAACAGGCAGGCAAATTTCCAAACATTGGATTTTGAGATTTGCGTATTGGAATTTTTAAATTGTTATGACGGATCAACTAAAAATAAAGGCTGATCGAATTCTACAGGTGAAGAATCGTCAACAAGAACTTTTACTATCTTTCCAGAAACCTCAGATTCTATTTCATTAAATAGTTTCATGGCTTCAATAATACACAATACGTCTCCTTCTTTTATAGTTTGACCAACTTCAACAAATACTGGTTTGTCTGGAGAAGGCTTACGATACAATGTTCCTATAATAGGAGATTTTATTGTAATATACTTAGAATCTTCATCAGCACTTGCTGCTGCAGGAGTTTCTGCTGCTGGCTGAGCTTCTTGAGTTGGAACATGTGCCATTGGTGCATTAACAGGAATTTGTTGTACATATGTTGTAGTTTCTGGTCTATCTCCAGGACCTGTTTTAATAGTAATCTTTACATCTTCTGTTTCTAATTTAACCTCGTTTGCTCCCGATTTAGCAACAAATTTGATTAAGTTTTGAATGTCCTTTAAATCCATAATTTTAGATATTAAAAATTTATTTAGTAGTTAGTTAGGAATTATAAGCCCATTTTAAATAAATAGAGCCCCAAGTGAATCCACCTCCAAAAGCTGCAAATATTAAATTGTCACCTTTTTTCAGTTTAGATTCGTAATCGTTTAATAATAAAGGAAGGGTTGCTGATGTGGTGTTACCATATTTTTCAATATTCATCATTACTTTTTCTTCCTCTAAATCAATTCTGCTGGCAGTTGCATCAATAATCCGTTTATTTGCTTGATGTGCAACCAACCAAGAAACATCATTGGTAGTTAAATTGTTTCTATCTAATATTTTAACAGCTACATCTGCCATGTTAAAGACAGCATTTTTAAAAACTGTTTTACCATCTTGAAAAACCTGATGTTTGTGCTCCTTAATTGCTTCTGCTGTCGATGGATAAGAAGATCCACCATAGGTAGCTTGCAAAAATTCTCTACCTGAACCATTGCTTCTTAAATACTCGTCTTGTAAACCAAACCCTTCTTTATTGGGTTCGAAAAGCACAGCTCCTCCTCCATCTCCAAAAATAATACAGGTGGCTCTATCTTTATAATTAATCATTGATGAGTTTTTATCTGCACCAATTAAAAGTACTTTTTTGTATTTTCCTGATTCAATATATCTAGCAGCAACAGACATGCCATATAAAAAACTTGAACATGCTGCTTCAAGATCGAATGAAAAAGCATTTACTGCACCTATTTGAGTTGCAGTGTAAGCTGAAGTTGATGCAGCTTTCATATCTGGTGTTGCAGTAGCGACAATTACTAGCTCAATTTCTTTTGGATCTATGCCACTTTTTTCAATAAGGTTTTTAGCTGCTTTTATTGCTAAGTAAGAAGTGCCTTTGCCATCTTCTTTAAGAATTCTTCTTTCTTTAATTCCTGTTCGTGTAGTAATCCATTCATCATTAGTATCAACCAAGTCTTCTAACATCTTATTGGTTAATACATAGTCTGGCACGTAACCACCTACAGCTGTAATTGCTGCTGAGAATTTACTCATAGTATATAAAGTTAATTTGGCCTAAATTTTTGCAAAATCAGTCAAATAATCGTGAAATGTATAAAAAACAATTCATTTTCTGCCTAATTTAATGCAAATTAAGTGGTTTTTGACTTCTATAAAAATTTAAAACAAAAAAAACGCTCACAAGTGAGCGTTTTATTATATGCATGCATAATACTTATGCTAAATTTTCTTCTACTTCAGAGTTATCTATAAGAACTTGTCCTCTATAATATAACTTACCTTCGTGCCAATGAGCTCTGTGGTATAAGTGTGCTTCTCCTGTTGTAGGACACGTAGCAATTTGAGGTGCTGTTGCTTTATAATGTGTTCTTCTTTTATCTCTTCTTTGTTTAGAGATTTTTCTTTTAGGATGTGCCATTTTCTATGTTTATTTATCCGTTAATAGTTTCTTTAATGTATTCCAACGAGGGTCTGTTTCCTCTTCTTCTTCTTTATTCTCTTTAAGCTTTGGGCTTAATTCTTCTAATTTTTCAAGTATGTCTGAATTTAAAGTTCCATCTTTTACTCCAGGGTGAATTCTTTTTGTTGGAACTGATAGCACAATGTATTCGTAAATATATTGTTGAATATTAATCTCGTATTCACCATGAGTTAGAACTAAAATATCAATTTCTTCGTCGTTAAATTCTTCTCCAAATTTAACAACAAGGTCAAATTCGTTTAAAATTTCCTGATCGTAAGCTTCATTTGTTAAGTCGCAATTAATATTTACGGTTCCAGTAATTTTGAAATTTAATTCTAACAAAGTTGTTTTTTTGTCGAATTGAACATCAACCTTTACTGATGAATCGTTAAACTCCTCATACTCAAAATGTTCAAAGAACGCTTTATCAATTTCATACTCAAAATGATGCTTTCCTTGTTTTAGTCCTACAAATGGAATTGTAAACTCTTTCAATAGCTTCATTATCACATCTAATTTGAGCATGCAAATATAGTAAAATTTTCTTTAGATAAAACAACTTGTAAACATTTTTTGTTTATATCTTTTTCGCTCTTGTTTTTAATGGATTTTGACTTAGATTTTCAAACTCATTTCTGTTTTTAAATATCTGAATAGCAGTAAATACAGCTTCTTTAAATGAATTTTCGTCTGCTTCGCCTTTGCCAGCAATTTCGTATGCTGTCCCATGATCTGGTGAGGTTCTAATTCTATTTAATCCTGCAGTAAAATTTACTCCATTACCAAAAGATAATGTTTTAAAAGGAATCAATCCTTGATCATGATATGATGCAATAATTGCATCGAAATTTTTATAATTTTTAGAGCCGAAAAAACTATCAGCTGCATAAGGGCCATAAATCAAACGTCCTTTTTCTTTAATTTCACTTAGTGTTGGTCTTAAAACCTCATCGTCTTCTTTGCCAATAACACCATTGTCTCCAGTATGTGGATTAATTCCTAAAATAGCAACTTTAGGTTTTCTAATTCTAAAATCTTTTTCAAGTGAATTGTAAATAATGTCTACCTTCTCTTTTATTAATTTCTTAGTAATATGTGTTGAAATATCTTTTACAGGTACATGATCCGTAAGTAAACCAACTCTTAATGAATCTGACACCATAAACATTAAGCTAGTTCCTTCTAGTTCTTTTGCAAGATAGTTTGTGTGTCCTGGGAAATTAAACTCTTCAGATTGGATGTTGTGTTTATTTATTGGAGCTGTTACTAATACATCTATACTTTTTTCTTTTAAAGCTTTAGTTGCTGCTTGTAAAGATTTAATAGCAAACTCTCCTATAACTGGATCTTCTTTGCCAAATTCTATATCTACCCTATTGCTCCAAACATTAAACACATTTAATTTTCCGTGTAGAATTTGATTTAAATTATTAATCCCATTAAAATTTAACTTATTATCGAAATGCTTATTTAAAAAAGTAATGGTTTTAACTGAAGCAAAAATTACTGGCGTACAAAATTCTAACATTCTTGCGTCTTCAAAAGTTTTTAAAACAATTTCTCCACCAATACCATTTAAGTCTCCTATAGATATTCCTACTATTATATTTTCTTCGTTCTTCATTAAATAAGATAACTTTTGTTTGTAATTTTACAATGCAAATTTAACCAAAAATTCGACATATATGTTTACTGGAATAATTGAAAGTGTTGGGATTGTAAAAGATTTGAAAACAGATCTAAATAATCTTCATTTAACTATTGAATGCTCTTTCACTAATGAATTAAAAATAGATCAAAGCATTGCTCATAATGGCGTTTGTTTAACTGTAATAAATATTAATGGTAACCAATATACAGTTACAGCTATAGACGAAACTTTAGTTAAAACAAACTTAAGCGCTTTAAAAGAAAAAGGTTTTGTTAATTTAGAACGAGCCATGAGGCTTGGCGACAGACTTGATGGACATATTGTTCAAGGACATGTAGATCAAACTGCAGTATGTAAACATATTGAAAATGAATTAGGAAGTTGGAAATTTACATTTCAATATGATTCTAGTCTCAATAACATAACAATTGAAAAAGGGTCTATTACTGTAAATGGTGTTAGTTTAACGGTTATTGACTCGAAAAAAGATCAATTTAGTGTAGCAATTATTCCGTACACCTATGAGCACACGAATTTTAAAAGATTTGAAATAGGAACTAAGGTAAATTTAGAATTTGATGTAATCGGGAAATATGTAGCTCGGTTAATAAGCTTAAATTAACGCTTTAATAATTTTTTTACTCCTAAAAATAGACCAATACATAAGCCTACAAATATTCCACCATCAATTGGAAGCCCAGGTGGTGGTGGTGGGACCGGTGGAGGTGGCGTAGATTGAGCAACACTTACAAAACTTATTAATAATAATAAGACTGAGGCAATCATTTTTTTGTTTTGTATCTTCATTCGGCTGTAAAAGTATAAAAAAAAGCGACTTATCAAAATATTTTAGACAAAAAATATCCTTTAAGTGCAAAAAACATCGTTGAAATGCACAAAAGGATTGTGTTAACATAATTTTAATGATTCAAATATATACTTTTTTATACTAAATAAAACATTTTGTTTTATTAAATTGTTGCTTAACCTATTAGCTTTTATTCTAAAGCTAATGTAGTTACAGTCTATCAAACAATAATAAAAAAAACTAAAGACACTATTTAAGGCTCTTTTAAAACGTAAAAAGGCTCATCTATATTTTCATGACAAAAAAAATAACTCTAAACTTATATTCAGTCCAAATTAAAAACCTTAATGAAAATTAAAAAAAGAATGTAACCTTTTAGAAGGATTTTTAGACAAGTCCTAAACGTTAGACAAAATGAAACAAAAGGACTTACAACACTTTTAAAATAAATCTAATTAATGTAGATTGCCAGCCTATTGAAATAAAATTATGGACAACAATAAAATGCTAAATTATATTAAAGATGTGTTAGAAAATATGCCAATTGATTGGCTGAACTTAACTACCCATCGACTAGATATTTATAATGAAAAATTGGCTAAAATTCAATTTTTAGAACAATTTGAAAGCTTGTTTAGTGACAATAATTCTGAATCATCTGCACTAAATCAATTACCTACTGCTTACGACTATATTCGATTAGGACATCCGTTATCTAGTATATTAGAATGGGTAATTGCTTATATATATAAGCTTAAACCAGAACATGTAATCAGTTTTTCATCACAGACAACTCCTATTCTAGCCATTCTTAGAAAAAACTTGCTAGATAATAAAAACACTCAAATCGTTTATAAAGACGAATTACCATCTTGCTTTGATGCTGAATTAATAAAGCATGTTTATGGTTACAAATTTGAGTTAAAGAAAGTTGAGAGCCTTGAAGACGTTTCTTCTTTTAATGGCAATACTATTTTAATTTCAGAAAAAAATGACCTATTTAATATTGGTCTTACACAAAATATTGACTTTCACCTAAGCGCTCATAATCATCTTGGAAGTATTTTATTAGTAAATGGTGAACACAACAAACATTATATCTCAGAAATTCAGCATGTAAGAAGAAGAGAAACTATTGCTATGACACCAGACAATTGTTATAACGCCTTAAAAATGTTAGTTAACAAGTCTTCTTTTGACATTAAGAAAAATAATGTAGAGAAAAACAAAACACTTGTATTAGATTCAATTAAAGAAATTACTGGCGCTCAAACAAAGCCATTAATTGGTTCAAGTGGTTTGTCTATTCAATATGCAATTATGATGGGTTTGATTCATGATGCAAAAGAAAATTATTCAAGAAAGGCTATAAAATTTGTTGTTCCTCCAAATTGTTATGGTGGAACAAATGACCAAGCAAGACGAGTTGCAGCTTGCATCGATAATGTCGAAGTGGTAGATTTACCAGTTGATGGTGACCATAATATGGTTCAAAGTATTGAAATTGTTTTAGATAAAATTGCTCTAGAAGACTCAATACCATATATCATAGCTGAAATTCCAACCAATCCTAGGGTTGAAGTTCCTGATCTTATGCAATTAAAAGACACTTTAAGTAAAGTACGAAAAACTGCAACTGGCGAAATAGCGATAGATCCTGTTTTTATTTTGGATCAAACATTTTGTCCGAATGTGCATTTTTTAGGTGAAGGAAAAATACTCTCAACCGTTCGAACCATTTCATATGCTAGTGGATCAAAATTCCCTAGTGGTGGACAATGTACTGCTGGCTATTGTGTTGGAAATACAAAAACGGAAGCTTTAATGGAGAACATAGAAAGGCATCTAAGACTTTGCGATAATGAGGCTACAAACCTTCAAATGGAAATATTAGCAAAGCAACTACCTTCTATGAATCAAAGAATAATTGATGCGTATAAAAATACGCATGAATTTGTAAACTTCATCCATAAAACCTTGCCAGAAGCGAAAATTAATTTTGTTTCAGAGGAATTAGTAAAACAAGAGTTTACCCCATCTGTTTTTTCATTAGACTTACCCACTAAAGGCAATACAGATGAGGAAAAAGAATCTTACAAAAGAATTTTAAATCTTAAATTAATTAATTTAATGATTACTGAAATCCCAAATGAAAGTAAGTTCTGTGTTAGCTATGGACAATTAAAAGGTTGTTATTGGACAATTCCTGCAACCTCTACTCAAGGGACAACTAAAGAAGGAGACAAAGATTATATTGTACGTGCATCACTTTCTCCAAATATGAATCTTGAGCTTCACAAAAAAGTGTTTTTAGACTTTGTTGAAAAAATTTAATTATTGTGAGGTAATTACAACTTAACATCTTTTACAAATAACAACATTTAGCCTCCTCAATTATCTATAAACAAACACGAAATGATTCATCTAATAGTAGGAAATACAGGTTCTGGTAAAACGACTTATTCAAACGAATTGAAAAATAAAACCAATGGAATTATTTTTTCAATTGATAAATGGAATAACACATTGTTCATGCCAGACAAAAACCCGAATGATGGACTAGATTGGTTTCTTGAAAGAATAGAGAGGGCCGAAAAAATGATTATGGATTTAGTTAATCAGTTGGAAAATTCGAAAACTGATTCTATATTAGATCTTGGGCTATCAAAATTTGATCATCGTGAAAAATTTAGAAAGTTTGCCATTTTAAATAATTATGAATTAACTATACACTTTTTAGACATTTCAAAAGGCACTAGACTGAATAGGGTCGTTAAAAGAAATGCAGAAAAAGGAGAGACTTTCGAGTTTGAAGTAAGTAAGGAAAATTTTGATTTTATGGAAAACTGGTTCGAAAAACCAACTGAAAATGAAATGATTGGAGGAATAATCATTAGGGAATAAAAAGCACGTCGCAACAACTTATATAGTTAATCAGATATTCTATAAGTATTCGCGAAACCTATGGATTTCCCTCTGTTTCGTTTTCTTTTGCTAACTTAGGTACATACAACTCAAGAAACCATACACGAACACGTTAGCCATTATTGGATATAATTCGCTAGTAATTTTTTGCCAAACATAATCTCTCCATTTTTTCACAAAAACTGGTAAAAATATGCTCTAGTAAAATAATTTAAGACCTAATTAGTTGCTTAATTTCTAACCATTTGTTTAACCCAAACAAAATAATAAAGCCTTACGTTTCCGTAAGGCTTTATTTTAATAGTGGTCCCACTTGGGCTCGAACCAAGGA
>Ga0209345_10000181_pt1 | contig 88424 bp, 84 predicted proteins | sample Cruoilmetagenom7_FD_187294 | JGI IMG/M metagenome (GOLD analysis project Ga0209345, IMG submission 187294) | Oil polluted marine microbial communities from Coal Oil Point, Santa Barbara, California, USA - Sample 7 (SPAdes) (version 2) | ecosystem: Environmental > Aquatic > Marine > Oil seeps ... | reverse complement strand
TCCGGCATGGACGGTATGTCCGGTATGAACGGTATGTCCGGCATGGACGGTATGTCTGGTATGAACGGTATGTCCGGCATGAACGGGATGTCCGGCATGAACGGGATGTCCGGCATGAACGGGATGTCCGGCATGAACGGGATGTCTGGTATGAACGGGATGTCCGGCATGAACGGGATGTCTGGTATGAACGGGATGTCTGGTATGAGTGGCATGTCTGGCCAACGCGGCGCAGGCTGGAGCTGTACACAGTGGACTGTGACCAGCTGGGGTGCTCCATCCAATCGTGGTGGCGCAATGCGCGGTATGTCCGGTATGGGCGGTATGTCCGGTATGTCAGGCATGGGCGGCATGAACGGTATGTCGGGGATGTCCGGCAACTGGACACCTCCTTCCAACTAATACCGACGCCTAAACGTCAACAAACCGGAAGCGGCGGGCAATTTCGCCGCTTCCATCCACCACCAGCTCACAACCTAACCAGGGACTGCGGAAAATGAAGAGCATCAAAACAATCTTTGGATATATATTTGTCAGCATTTTTCCGTTGTTTTTCCTATATGCTGCTATTCTTGTCGGGAACCTGATATATACCAAATCAACGGTTCACGCGGCAGTCGCAGAGCAAACCGCGATCGAACCACCAACCGAAACAGTGACCCCCAAGGCGACTGAGGAAACGGCACCTGTCGTTGCCGCCACCGCCATCAGCACGGACGCCGGTGAAAAAGTTTTCAAGAAATGTAAGGCCTGCCACACAGTGAAAGAGGGTGGTGCGGCAAAAATCGGCCCGAACCTGTGGGGTATTGTGAATCACCCAGTCGCCTCGGTAGAGGGGTTTGAATACTCTGAAGCGATGCAGGGTTTTGCCGACAAAACTTGGGATACGGCCCTGCTGGACGAATACCTAACCAAGCCCAAAGCATTGATCAAAGGTACAAAAATGTCCTTTGCCGGTCTAAAAAAACTGACCGACCGCCAAAACCTGATCGCCTATTTGGGGCAACAATCTGCCCAGCCGCTTTCGGTGGCTGATCTTGGATTTGCAGCGGTCAGCGCCGAAACAGTGACCGAAATCGCTGCCGTGACCAACGAGGTTGTGGTGGAAGAAGAGGAAAATGAATTCCTTGCCGGGTTCAGCAACCCACCTGCCCGCACGCCTGAAAGGCAAGCTGAAATTGACGCCCGTGTTGCAGCCCTGACAGCCGAGATCGAAGGGATGGATTACGAGCGCGCGCGCTATCACCCGCTGCACTTTCCGCCGCAAATCAACGGGGCCAGCAACGAGGAGTGTCTGACCTGCCACGCTGAAATCATGTCGCACAAGCCGCTCAAAGCCTCACCGGCCGGTGTACCCGCGACGGACACAATGGCGTGGTATCAAACACTGGCCACTTATGATGGTGCGCAGGCCGATTTCCATTTTCGCCATTTGCAAAGCGACTACGCCACATCGGTGATGAATCTGGAGTGCACATTCTGTCACAAAGGCAGTGACCCGCGCGAAGAAAGCCCCGACATGATCCCTGGACGCACCGCGTTTTCGGCTGCATCAACCCCGGAATTCACCCTGCGTAAAATGGTCAACCCGTCAACAACCTGTCTGTTGTGTCACGGTGCAATGCCTGATCCCGTCGGGATCATGGATCTGGAAGGCCCATGGCATGAAATCCGCGCCGATTACGAGGACGAGGAAACCCTGAACGGCTGTTTAACCTGCCACGGCGAATACGGCTTTCGCACCAATCGTCACAACGTAACCTACCTGAACGCCGCCAACATCGAAGATCTGGCCACCGCCAGCTCGGATACTTGTTACGGCTGTCACGGCGGACGAGCTTGGTATCGCATTTCCTATCCATATGCCCGCCACCCTTGGCCTGACATGGACGAGGACACACCGGATTGGGCGCTGACACGCCCGACTGAATCCACCCCCCAATATCAGCTCGCGCCCGTTGCGTCCGAGTAACAGGAGAATTGAACATGAAATTCCTGACAAATCCGGCGAAACTGGCCAAAATATTCACCCAGACCCGGCGCGATTTTCTGAAATCCACAGCTGCAACGGCGGCGGTCGGGCTGGTCGGCGGTGGCGTTGCAGGTCAAAAGGTCGAAGCCTTCGCCTATGAGCCCTATCCAACCGACGATGATCTGGAAACGGTGGTCACATCCTGCGCCCACAATTGCGGGTCGCGTCACATGCTGGTGGCCCATAAAAAGGGTGACGTGATTGTACGTCTATCCACGGATGACGGCACCTATCAGGGCGACGCATACGGCCACGACACCGACGACAAGCCGCAACTGCGTGCCTGTCTGCGGGGCCGCTCTTATCGCTCGCGGCTCTACTCGCCCGAGCGGCTGCTTTACCCGATGAAACGGGTTGGTAAGCGCGGCGAGGGTAAATTCAAGCGGGTGAGCTGGGATCAGGCGTTAACCGAGATCGCCAATTCGATGACGCATCTGAAAGACACCTATGGCCCCACCGCCATTCTGGACCAGAGCTATGCGGGTGCCTCTTACGGTGTGTTGCATAAATCGGATCAGATCGAGGGTTTGCTGGGCCGTTTCCTTGGCATGTTCGGTTGCCGGACCAACTCATGGTCGGTGCCGTCTTATCAGGCAACGACATTTGCCAGTCGAATGAATTATGGCACCATTCAGGATGGCAATGAAGACGATGCCTTCATGCACTCCAAACTGATCGTCATGTGGGGTTGGAATCCAGCCTATACATTTCATGGTGGCAACACGTTCTATTACATGCGCAAAGCCAAACAGCGCGGCTGCAAATTTGTGGTGATTGATCCGCAGTATACCGATAGCGCTTCGGCATATGATGCGTGGTGGATTCCGATCAAACCCAATACCGATGCCGCAATGATGGCGGGGATGGCCCATTACATTTTTGCCAACAACCTGCAGGATCAGGACTTTATCAACAGGTTCGTGCAAGGGATGGACAAAGGCACCATGCCAGGTTGGGCTGCGGGCCAAGAAAACTTCCGCGATTACATCATGGGCGATAGCGATGGCATCGCTAAAACCCCAGAATGGGCCGCCGAGATCTGCGGTGTATCAGCCGAGGACATCATCAAATTGGCCGATATGTATGCCACCACCAAACCAGCCGCCCTCAAGGCCAGCTGGTCACCGGGGCGCAACGCCTATGGCGAACAATACGCCCGTATGGCGAATGCTTTGCAGGCGATGACCGGCAATATCGGCAAATTGGGTGGCTGCGCTGAAGGTGTCGGCAAAGGCTGGCACGCCGAGGGCGTTGCATACCCCTATGACGAGTTCGCCAATGTCTGGTATGCGGCGATCAAATCGGACCGTTGGGCGCATTGTGTGCTGAACTACCCCAACGTGACCCGCGAAGAGATTGGTATCTGGCCGCGCCAAGACCCAACCGATGGTCAAATCCCCAACATCCGCGGAATATTCTGGCAAGGTTCCGATTGGCTGAACCAGTTGACCAATATCAACAAAGAAATCAAGGCGATCGAAAAACTGGACAGCTATGGCGAAGGCGAAAGCCTGCTGGTTTGCATGGACAGCACGATCACCCCGACCGGCATCTGGGCCGATTATCTGCTGCCCATCGCCACCCATTTTGAACGCCACGATGCAGCATTGCCTTGGTATAAGGGGCATTACTATATCCACCGGCCCAAAGTGATTAACCCAATGGGCGAAAGCAAATCGGATTTTCAGGTCTTTACCGAACTGGCCTATCGTCTGGGATTTGGTCAAGGCTATAACCCCAAGGCCAGCCGTGACTATTTCAACAATCCGGATGCGGTGGACGAGGCCTATCTGGTCGATTGGTGGCACAAAGTCCAAAGCCATCAGGGCGTCACCTGGAGTTGGGAAGAGTTCAAAAAACGTGGGGTCTACAAATTTGTATTTGCCGAACCACACGTGGCTTTTAAGGAGCAGATCGAGCAGGGCAAACCTTTCGAGACCTATTCCGGCAAGATCGAGATATTTTCGGGACAGTTGGCCGAAATCACCGACTGGACCAAAACCCAGTATGGCTATTATATTCCAGCGATCCCGAAATGGATCGAACCATGGGAAAGCCTGAACCATCCGCTCACGGAAAAATTCCCGTTCCACATGATCTCGCCGCATCCGCGCTGGCGTACCCATTCGATTTTCAACAACATCCCGTGGCTGCGTGAAACATTCACTCAGGAAACCACGATGAACGCATCGGATGCGCGCCGGCTGGGGATCGAGATGGGTGACATTCTGGAAATCTGGAATGATCGTGGCAAGGTGGTGACACCGGTCTATGTGACCGAGCGTTGCATGCCGGGGGTATTGGTTTTGCACGAAGGGTCATGGATGGATCTCGACGAAAACGGTGTCGACCGGTCTGGCAATCCAGATTTTCTAACCAAGGATGACCCATCCCCTGCGGGCGGGTTTGCCTATAACACTGTGCTTTGCAACGTAAAGAAAACCACGCTTGCGCATCGGCCCGGCTGGGACAATCTGGCCACCGCGCGCAGCCACGTTTTCCGCCGCGATCTGTAGATAGGAGAAACCAAAATGGCAAACACTGTCGATAAAGAACGGATCAAGGCAAACGCGGCGCGGATCAAACGCGAAGGATATACCCCGGTCACGCCCGAGACCCAGTTTGGATTCATTCATAACAACGTTGATTGCATCGGGTGTCGCGCTTGCGAAATCGCCTGCAAGGATAAAAACGGTTTGGACGCGGGGCCACGGTTTCGGCGGGTGCAATATATCGAGGGGGGCATTTTTCCGAATGTCTTTGCTTTCAAAATCAACATGTCCTGCAATCATTGCGCCGAGCCCGCATGCCTGCCGTCCTGCCCGACAGGTGCGATTTTCAAGCGTGACGATAACGGAGTGGTCGATATTGACAGCACCCTGTGCATCGGGTGTCGAAAATGCGAAGCGGCCTGCCCCTATGGTGCGCCACAATTTGATCCGGACGAGAACGTGGTCAAGAAATGCAACATGTGCATTGACGAACTTGAGGCGGGACGCAAACCCTATTGTGTTGCCGCCTGTATGATGCGGGTGCTGGACGTTGGTCCGATTGACGAGCTGCGCGCCGGCACCTTTGAAACCACCGCGCGCGGTCCAAACGATCAAGTGGTGCGGCAAGTCAAAAGCATGGCGGACCCTGAGTTGACCAACCCGTCGATTGTGTTCATTCCGCACTCAAAAGGGATTGTTGATGATGGATAAGGATCTGTCGATACTGGAACCCGCCCGCCAGATTTTGGCCCTGTTGATCCGGCTGCACGACCGCGAGGTCGACAATGAATTGCTCACCGGTTTACGCGGCATTGACGCTGAAGTGTTCTTTGGTGCGGTTCTGGCTGACTCTGAGGTCGCACAGGAATTCGGCAAGGCGCTTGCGGGTTTGCCTGAACCTGCTGATGAGGCCACGCTGGATCAGTTGGCGGCAGAATATGCCGATGTTTACCTGACACATTCCTTTCGTTTGGCCCCAACCGGTTCGGTTTGGTTAACCCAAGAGAAACTGGAACGTCAGGAACCGATGTTTGCGGTGCGTGAATGGTATGAACATTACGGCATTTCGGTGCCGAACTGGCGGGTGCGATCAGATGATCACATCGTCCATGAATTGCAGTTTGTTGAACACCTGCTGTCGCTGGGTACAGATGTCGCAGCGCGGGATGCCGCGCGTTTTCTGGACCGTCATGTGCTGGTTTGGGTGCCGCAATTTTGCACATTGATGGCCGAGCGCTGCCGCGAGCCATTGCTGATCGTTGGGGCCAGACTGACCGCGTTCTATCTGGATGCCCTGCGTGATCTGTTGCAGGATTTGACAGGCGAGGAGCGCTGGGTGCCGCAAGAGGACGACAAGGTCGAGCCTTACAGCCTGACAGAATTGGCCGAGGACATAGCCTATATTCCAGGTGTGGCCGAAAGCTGGTAAAGGTGACAAATTCCAGTTTGGGAGTTGACGGAGCCAACTGTGTGCGGTCCCGTTTGTTACAGGCGAGCTGTGCGAGCTGTCAGCGGGTTTGTCCCGTAGACGCAATTGACCTAACAATGCGGGCACCGGTGGTTGATACCAAAGCCTGCACTTTGTGCGGGATTTGCACATCGGTTTGCCCCGAAACGGTATTCTCGTTACCCACTCAGGTTCCCTCGGCGCGTGGTGCAGAGCTTTTTATAGCCTCTGGCTGTCATCCTTTGGTCACGTCCGCTGATCACTCGCGTTGCACCCACAGCATTGGTCTGCGGGATCTGGCGCAGATGTGGTTGAACGGTGTTCGACGGTTGGTGGTGGCGACAGGCAGCTGCGTGCTGTGTGATACTGCCAAAGTGGTCTCGATCGAAACCTCGGTTGCGAATTTTAACCAACTGGCCGCTAGTCGGAATTTGGACGGGATTGAACTCACCAGCGCCAGCCCTGCCCAAGTCAAAGATTGGCAAGGCGCGCAAACATCGACAGACACCTCGCGTCGCGCGTTTTTACGACGTTTCATTCCCCCGCCCGGCCCCGAAAGCCCGGCACAATCGAATGACGTCTTGCAGCAGTTTCTGGCCACAGGCGATCAAACCGCACCGACAAGAACACTTTATCCGTTTTCGCCCAGAATTGATCCATCAACCTGCTCGGGTTGCGATGATTGTCTCAATATCTGTCCGCATGATGCCTTGACCCTGATCAAAGCGGAAAATGGAAAACCGGTGTATCATTGCGCTCCGGAACGTTGTACGGGGTGCCAGCTGTGCAGCGATATTTGTGATACGCAAGCAGTGGAGGTATTGGGCATGGAATCCAGAGGTGCCGATATATTTTTGAGGCGCTTCCAGTGTCGTGCTTGCGGAGTCCAAAGCCATACCACCCTTGCCCATCCCCCCGCAGACGGATTGTGCCACATCTGCCAACAAACCAAGCACCACAGCAAATTGTTTGTGGTGCTGGATTGACTCCAGTTGCGCTCATACTGAGGTTGCACCGTTGGATCGGCACGAGCCTGCAACGCAAGCTGGTTTTGGCGCTTGGCGGGTTATTGTTGCTGATCACGGCTGTGTTTTTGGGGCTTGTCAGTAGCATCTACCAAGACAGATTGGTGACCGAACACACACGCGCCTCAATGCAGATTAACCGTCTGCTGCAGGCGGCGCTGGAAAACGCCATGCTAAAACGCGACATCCCCGGATTGCAAAACATTCTCACCGATATGGGCCAGCAATCGGATATTGCGCGGGTGATGGTCCTGAACCCTGATTTCGAGGTGCGGTTTTCTTCGGACCCAAGCCGACTGAATACCCAACTGAATGACAACGTTACCCGGCAGGCGCTTGGCAGTCAGGCACAGCAATCCCTGTTCCTGCAATCAGACCAGTTTGGCGAAGTGTTGCGTAGCGTCAATCCGGTTAAAAATCAGGCAGCCTGCCACCAATGTCACGGTGACCTGGCTGATAATCCGGTCAATGGTCTGTTGGTGGTGGACTATAGGGCGCAAATGATCCGGCAGGACGCGCGCGCTTCAACCCTGAAGCTGGGCGCAATGGGAATGATGGTGATTTCGACGGTCTGTTTAGGGATATGGTTTGCACTGGTGCGGCTGGTGATCACACCGCTGGGCGAAGTAGCCAGTGCTACGCAGGCACTTGCCAAGGGCCAGTTTGACACGACCATCGCCGTGCATGGTGCGGATGAAATCGCCCGTCTTGGCGGTAGTTTCAATATGATGGCACAGCACTTGCAGCACTCCCGAAGCCAGCTACAACAATCCGAACACTTCCTGCAGGCCCTGATTGATGCCATTCCTGACGGTATCCGCGTGATCGATGCGGAGTTTCGCATCCTCAAGGCCAACGCGGCCTATTGCGATCAAGTCGGCCAATCCATGGCGCAGGTTTTGGGCAGCCCGTGCTACCGGTCCAGTCATGGCCGCGACAGCCAATGCCCGCACACGATGGTGTTTTGCCCGGTGGTTGAGCTGTGCGAACGCGACGGCACCGGGATGACCACACAGGATATGCATGTTAATGCGGCTGGCGACAGCCTGTTTGTCGAAGTTTCCTCGGCTCGGGTGGATATGGTGTTGAATGGCCAGACGGTGCCCTGCGTGGTTGAATCCATCCGAAATCTGGATGAACAGGCCAAGATATCACAACAGCAACGACTGTCCGAAATCGGACTGCTGGCCGCTGGCGTTGCGCATGAAATCTACAACCCTTTGTCTTCGATCGATCTGGGTCTGACGGCGTTGCAATCAGATCTACAGGCAAACGAGACCGCGAAAACACTGGATTACTTTGATATTATCCGCGCTGAAATCCAGAACTGCATTAAAATAACCGACAGCCTGTTGTTGCTCAGCGCGCCTGTCGGCATGGCGCAAGATCTAATCGCTCTGGACGAGGTGGTGCCCGAAGTCCTGTCCTTGCTGCGCTATGAAGCGGAACAGACCAGTATTTTGATCACCCATGACATACCAGAGCGCAGCCGCATCATCGGGTCAGATAGCGATCTGCGGATGCTGGTGATCAATCTGGCGATGAACGCCATCCACGCAATGCCCAACGGTGGCGAATTGCGAGTCTCGGCGCATCGCAAAGAGGGTGAAATCATACTGCAAGTGGCCGATCAGGGCGTGGGTATCGCCCTAAAAGATCTGAACAGCATATTCATGCCCTTCTGGTCGCGTCGCGCTGGCACGAGCACAGGGCGAGGACTGGGCCTGTCGATCATCAAAGCAATCCTTGAGCGAAATCACGCAACAATTAACGTCGAAAGCACGCTGCATAAGGGCAGCGTGTTTTCTGTCTATTTTTCCGATGCCGATAGCGAGGTAGATGATGTCACCGCCTAAACCACACCTGCCCAAGCCACATCTAAAGGTGCTGTTGATCGAGGACGATAAAACCCTGAACCGGTTGATGTTGGATCAAGTACAACGGTTGGGTTATGACGCGCGCAGTGCCGCTTCTCGCGAAGAAACGCTTGAGGTGCTGCGCAGCTTTTCCCCCGATCTGGCCATTCTGGACATCCGCCTGCCGGATACGGACGGGATCACATTTCTGCCGGAATTGCGCGAATATTGCGCCGTAATGATCCTGACAGCCTACGGCTCAATTGATCAGGCCGTGAATGCGGTCAAAGCAGGGGCAACCGAATTCTTGATCAAACCGGTGTCGCCGCAAAATCTGGAACTGACCTTGGCGCGGTTCTTCGAAACCGTGGCCCTGAAGCGCGATCTGGCGTTCTGGCAGGCCCAAGCCCAAAGCGCCGCACAGGTCGATCTGGTCGGCGACAGTCCCGAGATGGCCGAGGTGCGCCACCTTGTGCCAATCTTTGCAGCGGCAGAAACACCGGTGCTGATTTGCGGTGAAAGCGGGGTCGGCAAAGGATCCGTCGCAGCCGCCATCCACGCTCAAAGCACTCGTGCAAACGGTCGTTTCATTGCTGTGGATTGTGATGAGTCTCTGGGCGACGCTGACCTGTTCGGTCAGGAAATCAGCGCGCGGGAAAACAGCGAAGGGTTGATTGCGGCAGCAGACAACGGCACGATTTTTCTAAACGACGTGGATAAGCTGTCTCAGGCGATGCAATCCAAAATACTGCGGGTAATGGAATCTGGCAGTTACCGGCCGCTCGGGGCCACAACCTCCCTGCCCTCATCCGCCCGTTTTCTGGTGGCAACCGGGGTGGACCTGGAAGAAATGGCAATGATGGGTCATTTCAAAAGCGAGCTGTTCTATCTGCTGTCCGCGCTCAGAATTCAGGTGTTGCCATTACGTGCGCGCAAAAAAGATGTGCTATCACTGGCAGAGTTTTTTCTGCACAGCCGCAATTTTCACCGTGGAATCGACAAACAGTTGGCCCCTGAGACCATTGCAGCATTGAACGCCTACGAATGGCCCGGAAACCTGCGTGAATTGCGCAACGCGATTGAACGTGGTGTGATCATGTCGGCGGGCGCGCAAAACATCCTGCCAGACCATATCGCCCTGCCAGCCCAGTCAGCCGGATTGCCTTCAAACGCTTCAAACGTAGGGGTGACATTGCGCTTTGAGGGTCAGCCAACGCTGGATGAAATTCGCGACACCTATGTGAAACTGCTGCTCGACAATTTCGGAGGGAACCGCAAGCACGTCGCCGAGGCATTGGGCATGAGCGAGCGCAACACCTACCGGATGCTGAAAAAGATGGAGCTTTAGCCGCGCGGGCAATCTTCACCCGTGTTGCATGGACCAATCAACGATTGGAACATGGCCTTGCCCATGATTTTGGTCACCATCAGAATGACCCCTTAAGTGGAATTGCTAAAGTGATAGCGGTGGAGGCGAAAAATCAGATTGATCTGATCGTTTACTGATAAAAACCCTTATGCTTGCCGGCGCAAGCTGGGGCGTGCCGGACGATGGGTTGCAGAGGAGGCGAACCAGATGCATGGTGGCCTCGGCAAGACATCGGAAATCGCGCTTGGCCATTTTTCCAAACGGTTGACCTCTGTTGACCACCGATCTGGCGATGTGGATTATCATCTTGAACGTTTTATCCTATTGAGGACAGCATGATTGAGCAGATCAAAAACGAAACTGGCACCCAGCAGTTGCTGGGCTATGTGCTTGAAATCGGGCATCCGGACGGTGGTGCACGCTGCATCCTTGATGTGACAAAAGCCCATTTAAACCGACACAATGCGCTGCACGGCGGAATCATGGCGACGGTGCTTGATAACGCTATGGGGGCGACGGCCAGCCTGACTGTGAGCCCGAATGGGCGAAACCCGTTTTTGACCATCTCGATGACAACCCAATTCATGGCCCCGGCCTATGCGGGTCAACGCGTAACGGCCGTGGGTCGGGTGACAGGTGGCGGGCGATCAACGCTATTTGTGGCTGCTGAACTTGTGGATGCAGAGGGGGGCTTGATCGCAACGTCTACTGGCGTTTTCAAAAAGGTGCGGATGGCACAGGGCGGGGACGCATGAACCTTGCTTACATCGATGATCTGGGCGACCGTTTGGTTGTCGTCAATGCCAATACCAGCCGCCGCAATGCTTTGTCCGAGGACTACTATGCCACTCTGGCAGAGGCCTTACAGCTTGCCGCAGCACCACGTATCACATCGGTGACGCTCTGGGGCGAAGGGTTCTTTTGCGCAGGTGGTGATCTGAACTTGTTGGCGACACGGCGCGACTTGCCCGAAGATCAGCGCAAGGACCGCGTTGATGCCTTGCACGACCTGATACGGGGTATCAGAGCCTGTCCCAAGCCTGTGATTGCGGCGGTAGAAGGTGGAGCCGCGGGGGCCGGTGCGTCGCTCGCATTTGCCTGCGATTTCATCGTTGCGGCAATGGGAGCCAAGTTCACAGCGGCCTATGTCAAAGCAGGGCTTGTGCCTGACGCAGGCCTCAGCGCCAGCCTGACAGCGCTTTTACCTCGGGCCTTGGTGTCTGAAATGCTGCTGTTGGGAGAGCCCGTTTTGGCCGAGCGGCTTGCCGATCTAGCCGCAATCAACGCGGTGGTGCAACAGGGCCAAACGCGCGCCGAGGCCATGGCGCTGGCGGACCGCATCGCCAAGGGGCCAACGGTTACGCAAGGGCGGATCAAAGCGATGATTGGGGCCGCGCATGACAACAGTTTTAACGTCCAATTGGATTATGAGCGCGACGAAATGGCCGTGGCTGTCGTCGCCCCTGAGGCCCAAGAAGGCATCGACTCCTTTCTGAACAAACGCCACCCCGATTTTGCCAAGCTGAGAAACAGATGACCTCTGCGTGCCCATCAAGGAAAGGTCCGGCCATGACGGCATTTACCCGCATTCACCAAATGGTTCAGCATCAGGCGCAAACCCGTCCAGACGCGCCCGCAATAATCGACGTGAATGACCGCGAGGTGACATGGTCGGCGTATAACACCCTAATTCTTGAGGCCGTGGCCTTGCTGCGGGAGCAGGGCATCGGTGCCGGCGAGCGTGTCCTGATCATCGCCGAGAACTGCATTGCTGTGCCCGTGTTGATGATGGCTGCTAGCCACCTTGGCGCGTGGGGCGTGCCGGTCAATGCCCGCATGTCCGCGCCCGAGATTGCCCGCATCACCACGCACGCTCGACCGCGAGCCATCCTGTTCACCTCCGGCATCTCGCAAGAGGCGGCTGATCATGCCGGGGGTCAGGGTGCGCGGCCACTTGTGACCGGATTTGGTACGCTCCATCTATTAACGACCGGCATCACGGACCCCGAACAAGTGGACGGGGCCGAGGAGGTCGCCGTGCTGCTCTACACCACCGGCACGACGGGCGATCCCAAAGGCGTGATGTTGACCCACGCAAACCTGATTTTTGCCGCCAAAGCCTCGGCGGCTCTGCGCAATCTGACGCCAGCGGATCGGGTTTATGGTGCCTTGCCGCTGACCCATGTTTTTGGTGTGGCGTCCATGCTGATGGCATCGGCTTGGGTTGGGTGCACGGTGCAACTGGCCAAACGGTTTACGCCTGCCGCACTGTACGGCGCTTTGCGTTCGGGGGTGACAGTGTTGCCCGCGGTGCCGCAGATGCACGCGCTTTTGATGGCCTATGCCGCCGATCAGGGGATCACTGAACTTGGTTCAAAAACCTTACGTTATGTGTCTTCGGGCGCGGCTCCCCTAGACCCGAGTTGGAAGCGCAACGCCGAGGCATTTTATGGTGTGGCATTGCAAAACGCCTACGGTATGACGGAAACAACAGCGGGCGTCAGTGGCTCATCCAACGCCATTGGTGACTCCGATATTAGTGTCGGCCCACCGCTGCCCGGAGTCGAAATCCGGTTGGATATGAACATGGGCGCAGACGCAGAAGTCGGCGAGGTGCTGACCAAAGGTGCGCACATCATGAAGGGTTATTTCCGTAATCCAAAAGCCACCCGTGCGGTTATGACCGAGGACGGATTTTTGCACACGGGCGATCTGGGCCAAATCGACGATCAGGGGCGGCTGACCATTGTCGGGCGCGCAAAGGAACTGATCATTCGTGGTGGTTTTAACGTCTACCCCCCCGAGGTCGAGGCCGCACTGAACGACCACCCTGCCGTGGTGCAATCAGCCGTGATTGGCCATACTGTGGCGGGTGACGAGCAGGTTTTGGCCTTTGTGCAGGTTCGGACAAAGGTTGCCCCCGAAGATTTACGGGCTTTTGCAGCGGACAGGTTGGCGGGGTACAAACGCCCGTCCCAAATCCATATTGTCGAGCAGTTGCCAGCCGCCGCGACGGGAAAAATCCTCAAGCACCTTTTAGCCACACAATTCGCGGATTTGATTGGGTGATTACTCCTCCACCACGCGCGGCTGGTTTGCCCCCAACACGGTGACCAACCCGCGCCTGATCCTTATTTTCAGACCCTTCATCACGCTGAACAGCGATGGCACAAACAGCAACGACAGCATTGTGGACAGCAGCAGCCCGCCAATCACCGCAACGGCCATAGGGGCACGAAACTCGCCACCCTCACCGATGGCCAAGGCGCTGGGAACCATGCCTGCGGTCATCGCGATCGTTGTCATGATAATTGGTCTGGCGCGTTTGTGGCCCGCCTCAACCATGGCCGACCCTTTGTCCAACCCCGTTTTCATTGCCTCCAAGGCGAATTCGACCAACATGATCGCGTTCTTGGTGACAATGCCCATCAACATCAAAAATCCGATCACAACGGACAGGCCGATGGCGTAGTCCATGACGTAAAGCGCAAAGATCGCACCGCCGATGGCGAGCGGCAGGGACAACAGGATCGTGATGGGCGTCACAAAGCTGGAGAACAACAGAACCAGAACGACGTAAACCAGCAGAATGCCCGCCCCCATCGCCAGCGCAAAACTGGTGAAAATATCCGCCATGATTTCGGCGTCGCCAGCACTTTGGATCGTCGTGCCTTCGGGCATATTCAACGCAATAGGAACGTTCAATGCGGCGGCACTGGCTGGGCCAAGCAACGCGCCGGGGGCGATATCTGCCTCGATCAGGGTGCGGAACTGTCGGTCATATCGTTCGATCATGGTTGGACCGGTCGAAAACCTCACATCCGCAATAACGCCCAATGGAACGGCACCGCCTTTGGTGCTTGGCACGCGTTGCCCTAGCATCAGGAATAGATCACGGCGAACAATTTCGGCCACCCGCACGATGATAGGCACCTGCTGCTCGCCCGCGTTGAATTTGGCAACGTTTTCGCCGCTGTCACCGATGGTCGCGATCCGGATGGTATTGGCGAGCGCCACTGCCGTTACACCCAGCTCGGCGGCCAGTTCAGGGCGCGGTGTGATCTGGACTTCGGGGCGCACCAGCGAGGTTGCGGCTGACGCATTTTCAACCAGTGAAGTAGCATTGATTTGCCCGGCAAGCGCGATCGCCGCTTGGCTGGCGGCGGCCTCGGTGTCACCCAGAACCGAGATCAAGATATCGCGGGTGCCGTTGTCGTTGAGCACATTCAGGCGCACGTCGGGTACGCTTTGCAAAAGGAAAGCTACTTGGTCTTCGATCTCGAACAGGGACCGTTCACGGTCGCCCTTGGAGCCAAGATTCAAGGCAATCATTGCTTTATTGATGCTGCTACCACCGCCATTCACAAAGATGTTTTCGACTTCGGGGACAGCGCTCAGAATTTCTGTGATGTCGTGCGAAACCTTGCGTGTTTCGGCCAATGTCGACCCCGGAGGAAGCTCGACAGAGATGCTACTGCGGCCGGTATCTGCGGCGGGTACAAATTCTCTAGGCAGTAGCGTCGCCGAGTAAATGGAGCCTGCAAAAATCAACAAGCCAAGTAACAGCGTGACGGTTCTGTTGTGCAAGGTCCAGCGAAGGATGCGCAAATATCCCCTCATCAACGCGCCGTCTTCCTCGGGCTCCGGCTCAATCCCGTCCCGCAGGAAATAGGCCGCCATCATTGGGGTGATCAGCCGCGCCACCAGCAGAGAAAACAACACCGCGACCGTAACGGTCAGGCCAAACGGTTTGAAGTATTGCCCTGCGATGCCAGACATAAAACTGACTGGTGCAAACACAGCCACGATGGTGAAACTGATCGCGATAACCGTCAGGCCAATCTCGCTTGCTGCTTCTTCCGAGGCTTCAAAGGCGGGTTTGCCCAAGTGGATGTGTCGGACGATATTCTCGATCTCGACAATGGCATCGTCAACCAAAATGCCGGTGACCAAGGTGATGCCAAGCAGGCTAACCGTATTCAGTGAAAACCCGAGGTAATCCATCACGATAAACGTGGGGATGATCGACAGCGGTAGCGCCACAGCAGTGATGATCGTGGCCCGCCAGTTTTTCAAAAACAGCATGACCACGATGATGGCAAGCGCAGCCCCCTCATATAAGGTCTTCATCGCGCTGTGATAGTTGCCTTCAGTGTAGACAGTGGCATCGTCAATCAATGTAAAGGTTGCGTCCGGATAGCTTTCGACGATTTGTTCGATGCGTTCTTTCACGCCGTCACCCGCGACCAGATCACTTGCACCGGTGGATCGAAAAATACCAAACGCAACAACCGGCTGGCCATCGAGCATGGCAAATGCGCGGGCCTCGGTTGCCCCGTCCGTGACTGTGCCGATTTGATCCAGCCGAACGACCCGCCCAGACGGCAGGGTCAGCGGCGTTGCCGCAAGTTGTTCGATGGTATCTGCACTGCCCAAGGCCCGGATCGAATATTCCTGACCGGCCAGATTGCCTCGTCCACCGCCCAAATCAATGTTTGAGACGCGCAGCTGGTCGTTGACGTTTGAAGCCGTCATTCCCAGCGCCAGCAAGCGATTTTGATCAAGATCTACCCTGATCTCACGATCCGCGTCACCTGACCGACACCGTCAACGGCTTGCAAATCGCGCGCGACAACTTCGTCGACAAAGTATGACAATGCGTCAATCGACAGGGTGTTGTCACTCACCGCATAGGTCAGGATCGCCTGCCCCGTCACATCAAGTCGCTGGATCAGCGGCTCGGTTGCGGCGTCGGGGATGTCGCCGCGCACGCTGGCAACGGCATCTTTGATGTCATTCAGGGCGCGGTCGGTGTCTGTTTCAAGTTCAAACTCGATCATCAAACTGGCCGCTGAGTCTGTGGCGGTGGCCAAAACATGCCGTACGCCAGTGCCGTCTGAAACCGCATCTTCGATCGGTTTGATCACCTGATTGACGATCTCGGACGGGGCAGCGCCAGGTTGGGCGATTGAAATGGTGATAATTGGGATATCAATATTTGGAAACTGCGTCACAGGCAGGCGGCTAAAACTGACCAACCCCACCAGAAACAGCACCAAAAACAGCGCCAGTGACGGGACAGGTTTGCGAATAGCCCAAGTGGACATATTCATTGGCTTGCCTCCGATTGATCTGCCAAGACGGGCGTGATCTTGTCACCACTGGTAAAAAATGCACCTGCTTTGGCCACAACCAAATCGCCCGGATTTAGACCGATGACCACCTCGCGCCGATTCTGCCAGATCAATCCGGCAGCAACAGGTTGCCGCGCAATTATGTCGCCATCGACGCGCAATACATAGGTGCCTGTTGCATCCGTCAAAACGGCTGTGGCCGGAACCGTTAGGGCCGTGCGTTTGGTGACAACAATCCACCCGCTGGCAAACAATCCGCTGCGCAGCCCCTCGTGCGCAGCGGTTGATATGCGCACCAGCCCCAAGCGTGTGACCGGATCCACAACAGGCGATACCAATCGAACCTTACCAGACACGGACCCAATCCCGGCAATATCGAGCAAAACCTCGTTGCCCCTGCGCAGACCACTGATGGCGGTTTCTACAACCTCGGCTTCGACCTCGATGTGGCCGCCAACGATCAGCCGGAAAATCGGGTCCCCCCCGGATGTTGCGATGGCCCCAAGCCTGCCTTTGCGATCCACGATCAACCCATCGACCGGCGCCAAGATCGTCACGTGATCGAGGTTTAGCTTGCAATATCTGCCTGCGCTTGGGCCTGTTGCAACTGGGCTGCCGCCACTGCCAGACCGGACGTGACAGAGGCAACATTGGCATTGGCGGTTTCTTGATTTGTGATGGCTTGATCAAGGCTGGCTTGTGATCCGGTGCCGCTGGTGCGCAATTGCTCGGCGCGGTCCAAAACCGATTGGGCCTGTCGCAACGATGCTTGGGCAGAATTGATCTGGCTCTCTGCCTGTACGACCCCCGCCAACGCGCGGGCCAGTTCGGCCTGTGCTTGCGCCATTTGCGCCTCAAGCTGTCTGCCGTTCAATCGTGCCAATACCTCCCCGACGGACACTTTGTCGCCGATATCCACCAACATAGCATCAATCGTGTAGCCGCTCACTTGCGGATAAATTTGCACCTCTTCACGGGCGACCAATGTGCCTGAAATCGGCACCTGATCGATCATCCCGACCTCTGTTGCTGCGACAACCGTAACAGTTGGGGCGCGCAGGGTTTCTTGGGCCATGACAGATGCTGCCCCTAGGCCAAAGCACGCCAAGGCACCCAGGATATGATGGCGAACATGCTGCGAATGAAAGAAAAACATAGGAATACCTTTGCATTAATGGTGCGAAGTTTGAGGCGTATTTAAAGTAATATGTGTCGTCGGGTTTGCTATGATTTTGGGCCGTTGATCGGTTCTATTGCCATTGTCACGTCCACCACATCGGGCCAGCCAAAATTGGTGGTTCCGTCAGGCAACCCCAAAATTCGGTCTATAGTCAAGTATTGCATGTCCATGGCGGCCCGTGGCTTTGCCGCGGCATCATCGGCGCGCATGGTTCCGCGGGCGTCAATGGCAACCTTTAGCGCTGGGTCAAAGAAATCACCAATATGTATGATCATCTCGGCGGCCATAGGTGCATCAATAGAGGTAAACACCCCCTCTTCACAGCCTTGTTGAATGATCTGGGCAAGGGCCGGGGCCGAAGCCTTTGTTACCGCCCGTTTGAGCGCCACGAGAAGGGATATGTTTTTTCATTGTTCATCACACTAAAAAACTCGATCTGGCCCGCATAGCATGTGCCTTAAGGTAATCGGATCGCGGATGAATAAACTGATGGGGCCGATCCAATGCCGGGGTTGATGCGTTCCGGGCTACTGCGCCCATTTGGCTAAATATCTCCGCCGCCATCCGATCCAAAACACCGAACAAAAGTGCGTCCTTGGAGTCAAAGTGATGATAAAATCCGCCCTTTGATATTTCCGCAGCCACCAAAATGTCAGTCATCGTTGTGTCGCCAAACCCTTTGGTAAAAAACAGGTATTGCGCGCAGTCCAGCAGCTGGTTGCGACGTTCTTCGGGCTTCATACTGGTGCGCTTGGGACGTTTAATTGCAGTTGGCCCTTTGTCAAATTTGTTCGATCTATAATTACAGACCTTTGGTCAGTGTGTTTTCGATGCGCAACGACAGCAAGAATATAAAGTTGTGTGATGCGTCTCAATTCCTGCGCAAAATCCAAACAAGGCGTTTTGGCCCAACCCGGTCAGTGGCTCGCTGAGAATACCGACCGATGGTTGGAATATGCAGAAAGCGACCACTGACCGTTGTCATCCCATTTTTGCAAAACCAGGCGTTGGATCTGGAATCAAGTAAGTAGTCTTAATAACAAGGAGCTAGGTGCATTTCACGCGAAGGCAGCCATGTTCCCCCCGAAAATGCTGGCTGAATCCAATAGAAACCAACCAGCGGTCTGTTGCAGCGGGCCGTTCGAACAGCACCGCACAAAACCATACCGCTGATACCGGCTATCGCGGTGACACGGATCAAACCATGTTTAACATTTCAAATACTGTGAAACCTGTCGGGATCGGCCCGTTCAACCTGACGCTAACCAATCCAGTTCTTGCCTTGGTCGCGGGCTTTCTCATTCGCAGTTTCACCAGTTGGCCAACCCCTCTGGCTATGCTCAAAATTCCGTTTATGTGGCGCTAATGGCGGCATTTTTGGCGGCGCAACACCGGTGGTTTTGTCTCCGGGACTACAGTGCGCAGCGTTCGCCAAATGCCGCGCACTCCCTCACGATACCCTCAAAACAACGGCCATGGCTGAATCGCCAGCGGCGCACCCTTGAAAAAGCCCCGTCCCGCCGCCGCGCAAGGCGAGCTCTTCGATCAACTCGATCATGCCGCGCAGACCCGTGGGGCCTTGTGGATGGCCCCAGATCAGGGATGACCCAAAGTTGTTCATGACCCTCCAGTCGATCTCGAACGCCCGTGCAAAGGCGATGTCATTCACTGCAAACGGGTTGTGTGATTTTATCGCGTCGATACCGCCAATCGCCAGCCCCGCCCCCGCAAGCGCTGTGGCTGCCGCTTTGATCGGGGCGGCGGGCATGAAGCCCTTTTCTTCGCGCGCGGTACCGAACGCCAGTATGTCGATCAGCGGTTTGCCAACCCCACTGATCTCGGCTGCGCGTTCTGCCGTTGCCGTCACGACCATCGCCGCATTTCCGTCCGCTGGATGTGTTTGACCGGCAAAGGTCACAGTGCCACCCGGTACAACGGGCCTTAGGGTGGCCATTTTATCAGGGTTCACCGGCTCAACGCCTTCATCACAGGTCATCATGTCGATCACCTTGCGAAAACGGGCATCCGGCACCTCGAGTTCAGCCGGCATATAGCGTTTTTGGAACGCGCGATCATCGGACAGCGCGTCTTGGTATTGGCTGTTGCGCTGGATCACCAGCGCGTGCTGCTCGGCGGTCTCGATGCCAACCCGTTTGGCCACATTTTCCGCCGTCGTCACCATCGCACCCTTGGCCCACGGGTCATACATGAAGCTGTCCATGACCCAGTTTTCCGACACCCCCGTGCCGCCGCTGCTGTCCGGTGCGGGGTAGTAGACATGCGCCCCGTTCGAGGTGCGATCTCCGGACGCAATCAACGCCGTCGTGCCCATGCCCAAAGACATGTCACCCATAGCATTCGCCAACAGACGCGGCCCAGTGGCGCAGGCTTGGTTGACCAAGGGGGCGGGCAGGTTTTCAGCACCAATCAGGGCGGCAAACCACGGGGCGGCGTAAAAACTGCCGGGTTGGATCACGGTCTGACCATAGGTGATTGCGTCGAAAATGTCGGGCGAAATATCGCGGCGTGCCAGTTCAGTTCTGGCCACATGTGCGGCGAATTCAATTGAATTCAGATGTGCCAATTTACCTTGCCAGCGGGCAAAAGGTGTCGACCAATACGCGCCGTAGGGGATGTATCCCTGCATGTTTCTTCCCTTTCTCAGATCAGGATGGTGACGGGATCGGCACCATCATAGAGCCGCTCAAAAAAAGCACCGCGACGGGTCTGCACCTTGCAGAACTCGAGATTGCCCTTGGCGGTGATTTCACCATCCGCCATTGAGGGCGGTTCAGATACAACCACAACCCGATTGCGTTGCTCCTATCGCGGCGGCAAGCGCGTTGCGCCGTCTAGCCGGATGGTGGTGCCGTTCAGATAGGGGTTTTCGACGATCTGCGCGGCCATCAAGGCGTATTCTGCGGGCGCGCCCAGACGGGCCGGAAACGGGATGTTTTTCACGATGGCGCTGGTGGTCTCTTCGGGCAGACTCTCCATCATCGGGGTGCTGAACAGGCCCGGCGCGATGGCCATGACGCGGATCGCGGATTGGGCAAACTCGCGGGCCGCCGGGAGTGAAATCGCCGAAATAGCCCCCTTGGACGCCGAATATGCCGATTGCCCGACTTGGCCATCTTGGTAGGCGGCGGAGGAGGTGTTGATGATGATCCCGCGTTCGCCATTCTCCATCGGGTCCAGTGCCATCATGGCCTGCGCCGCATAGGACATCACGTTATAAGTGCCGTACAGATTGACGCGGATGACCTTGTCGAACAGGTCGAGCGACAGCTTGCCTTCGCGCCCAACGATCCGTTTTGCGACACCGATACCAGCACAGTTCACCGCAACGCGCGGCGCTTCGCCAAATTCAGATACAATGTCTTTGACCGCGACCTCGACGCTGTCGGCGTCGCTAACATCCACTTGCGCGAAAAACCCGCCGATCTCATCCGCAACTTTTTGTCCTCGTTCGGCGTCAAAATCCAGAATGGCAACCTTTGCTCCGCGTTCTGCGAACAGCCGCGCTGTGGCTTCTCCAAGACCGCTACCGCCGCCGGTGACCAGCACTCCACAACCTTCAATGTTCATACGATGTATCCCTTTTTATCTATTGATCTGCGACGAAATCGGCCAACCGACCGCCCACCCCGGCAACATGGCGCAACACAGGACTGATGCGCCAGGCAATTGGGTCTTCTTTTTCCAGAACTTCAAGCTGTTGAACAATAATCCCAGCCCCCAACGTGTCGGCATAGTGCATTAACCCACCACGCCAGCGCGGGAAACCATAGCCATACACCGTCACCAAATCGATGTCGCGGGCCGAGGCGGCAATGCCTTCGCCCAGAATGTCAGCGGCCTCGTTGATCATCGCCAAAAGCAGACGTCTGGAAATCTCGGCCTCGGTGTATTCGCGTCGCGTTATCTTGGCGAAATGGGCTTCTTCCAACGCAAGGTCGGCCACAATCGGGTCCTCAACTTTGCCGCCGCCACCGGGATAGCGATACCAGCCAGCACCGGTTTTTCTGCCCAGTTTCCCCAGCTCTATCATCCGGTCAGCGATGGGAATATAGCGCCGGTTCGGATCGCGCGTGGCGTCTTGACGACGGCGGTTGGCATGCGCGATGTCCAGCCCCGAAAGGTCCTGCGCTTCATAGGGGCCCATGGCATAGCCGAAGGCAACCATGGCCTCGTCGACTTCCCACGGGGCGGCGGCATCCATCAGGATGGTGTCGGCGGCCTCGCGATAACGAGCCAGAATGCGGTTGCCGATAAACCCGTCGCAAACGCCGGACAACACCGGCACTTTGCGCAGCCGTTTGGCAAGACTAAAACCAAGCGCCAACGCTTCATCAGAGGTCTTCGCGCCGCGCACCACCTCCAGCAATTTCATGATGTAAGCAGGGGCAAAGAAGTGCAGACCAACCAGACGCGCGGGCGCTTTCAACCCTTTCGCCATCACATCGATGTCCAGATACGACGTGTTGGTCGCGATCACTGTTTGCGGCGACAACACCGCTTCCAGCGCGCTCAACACCTGCGCTTTGACCTCCAAGCTTTCAAACGCGGCCTCGATGGCCAAACCTGCGGTCGCGGCCTGTGTGTAATCGTCGGTGATCGTCAGGGCGGCCTGTTGGGCTGCGGCACCCTCTTGGCTCAGCCGACCCCGTTTCACACCATCGTCAAACAGCCGGCCAATGTTGTCTTTGGCGCGTGCCACACCGTCACTGTCGGTTTCCAACACACAAACCCGATAGCCCGCCGAGAGCAGCGCATAAGCAATGCCAGCGCCCATCGTACCACCACCAACGACGGCGATTTCATCGACCTGCGGGGCGACCGTGTCCTTGAGCCAGTCCGGCACCTTCGCGGCCCGCTCGGCAAAGAAAATGTGGCGCAACGCCTGCGCTTGTTCAGTGTTGCGCAGCGCGACAAATACCTCGCGCTCGGTTTTCAGCCCCTCGGCCAGCGACAATTTCTGCGCGGTCTCCAACAGCTTTATCGCCTCAAGCGGAGCCACTTGATTTGGCATCCGCTTGGCCGCTACAGCACGGGCCTCGTCAAACTGCGCCACCGGGGCTTCACCCGTGTTCAGCTCCCCAACCGGAACTGCCATGCCCAACCATTCCGCGTTTGTTGTCTCCGCAAAATAAACCGGTTCAGCGTCGATCTCATCAATCAGGCCGATCTCCTTTGCCTGCTCGGCGGAAATGCTGCGCCCGCTCGGAACCATGCCGAGCGCCTGCCCCATCCCGATCAGCCGTGGCAGTCGTTGGGTGCCGCCAGCACCTGGCACCACGCCCAGCGTCACCTCTGGCAGACCCAACTGCGTGCCGGGGGAGACGATGCGATAGCGACAGGCCAGCATCAACTCAAGCCCGCCGCCCAACGCGGCCCCATGTGCCGCCGCAATCCATGGCACGATGCTGGTTTCAATGCGGTCTAAGACATCGGGTAAATGCGGTGCGACGGGCGGCGCATCAAATTCGCGGGCATCCCCGCCAGCCGCAAAAACACGGCCAGCGCCCGAAACGATGACCCGCTCAAGCTGTTCGGATTCGGCCCAGTCAACCGCTGCCAGCAATCCCTGACGCATCTCAAGGTTCATCGCGTTAACTGGCGGATTATCCAAAACAACATAGCCGGTCGTTCCGTCTTTTCGCGTAAGTATTCTCATCAATTATCCTTCCGAGATATGCTTTATAATGCGCATGTTGAATAATATTGCAATATGCGTTCCACCTGTCGGCGGACAAGAGTATTTAACTTTCTGTCGAGGCAGCCGTTGTGCGGATCAGCTTAATTCCTCTCACCCGCGCACCGATGCTTGATCTGGATGCGGTGCTCAACGGGGCTGACAATCGCGCTGATGTCAGGGTGATTTCACGGATGGGGGTTGGACGCGCCTTTTACGCTTGCAGGGTCTGAGGTGTCAAAAATGCTAATTTTCAACGAACCCGTTGCTCTGGATCAAGTCAACCAGTTCAACCGTTGAGGCTTGCAACGATTTGCCAGTTGTATCCAGCTGCACTTGCGCGCGCGCATACAGCTCTTCGCGGTTTTTCAAAATTTGCAGAAGTTGATCCATCGCCTCGGGATTGCCCGCCATCGGACGGGTGTCGCCTTGACCGCGGACGCGTTCCATATGCTCCTCGGGGCTGGCCTTAATCCAGATCGTGTGAAAATTCGCCAGCAACGTCTTGAACGTGTTCGGCTCCGAAACCACGCCACCAGCCACACCCAAAATCAACGCGTCATGCGTTGCAATGACCCGGCTTAAGGCTTGGGATTCGAGCTGGCGATAGCCTTCTTGACCATAAAGCGCGACGACTTCGCTGACCGGCATGCCCGCGTGTTCTTCGATCTCGATGTTCAGCTCCATGAACGGCACTTTCAGCGCTTTTCCGGCCACTTCCCCCAACGTTGACTTCCCGGCACCCCGCAGACCGATCAGGCAGATCCGTTGCGCCCGCAACTGCTCCGGCGGTTTGGGGTTCAACGCGTCCAGCGCCTTTTGGCGCATCTCGGCAGTCGCGGCCTTGTAATGGTCGGCAAACCTCAGCACTTCGGATGTCCAAGGGTCTTCTTCACCGATCAGCCACTCAATCCGGTGATCAAGCGCAACCGCAACCCGTTGCAATAAACCGATCGAGATATTCCCCTCGCCCGCCTCAAGCTGCGCCAGATAACGTGGTGAAACACCGGACAGTTCCGACACCACCCGCCGCGGAACACCCTTCAACTCGCGGGCCTTACGAACCCGCGCCCCGACGCGCAAAATCAGTTCCCGAACCTCGGCATCAGCAAGGTCTTGGGGCGTGCTGGGACTGGTCTCGCCTCTAAAGTTGGTGATTTCGCTCATAATGCTCAATTCATGAATTATATTGCCAATATTGTAGCAAAAACTGAGAGATTTGCAATGGCTGCACGCTCAAAAACGAGGAATCGGCAAGATATTTCCGGACTCCAGCGAACCCCAAAGAGAGGTTTTGGCAAAGTAAGGCGCGAAAAAACAGCGTTATCTGGTGATCAAATTCTGCTCAACGATCATCCGGAGCCGTTCCGGCGGGCGCCGTTTCCTGAACGCGTCGGCTTGCGTGAACACGTTTACGAAATCACCCTCAAAACACAGCACACCATCCTGAAGCCCCTCGACATGAAACCCAACCGACGTTTCGCCCAGCCGATTTGGCCAAACGCGACAGATCAGCCTATGGCGCGGCGTTATTGGTGAGCGGAAATCAAGCTTCATCGACACGAACGGCGTGCCAACATTGTGGTCCAGTTCCATCTGGAACCAGCCATCACCGGTGTGATGTTCCCACCAGCCATTGATCGCGTCCAGCGCGAACCACGGGATGCGCGCCGTGTAAACGATATTGGCCGGATCGCAATCGCCCCAAGAGATGCGGATTACATGTTCATAGGGTTTATGATCACGCCCGGGCAGATCAGTCGGGGAATTCATTACTCAGTAAGTCTCCACATGATAGCGGCCCTCGTTGCGCATGTTGTCGCGCAGAGTGTGCCACGGCTGACCGATGCTCTCGGCGATATTGACAAAGGCTTTTTCGACGCCTTCCTCCATACCGCGCAGCCCGCAAATATAAATATGAGTTTGCGGATCAGCCAACAGTTCGGCCACTGCATCTTGCTCGACAATCAGTCGGTCCTGCACATATTCTTTGGGTGCGCCGGGAACCCGGCTGAACACCAGATGCTTGCGCAACAGGCTGTCGGGCACTTTGTTGAGTGGGCCGAAATAGGGCAGGCTTTGGGGTGTGCGTGCCCCGAAAAACATCGTCATGCCGCCTGATTTACCGCCAACGGTGCGTTGACGGCGCAGGGTGAACGCCCGCATCGGGGCCGATCCTGTGCCCGTGCAAATCATCAGCAGACGCGCAGCCGGATCGTCCGGCATCAAAAAGGTCGCCCCAAAGGGCCCGGTGACATTGACTTTGTCACCCTTTTTCAGGTCGCAAACATAGTTCGAGCAAAGACCATGTTCATCGCGTTTTATCGTCAGCGAAACGTTGTTGTAGTTCGCTCGCTCACCATCGCGTGGCGAGGAAACGGAATACAGCCGCGGCAGGTGTGGGTTGCCGTCGGCATCTTGACCGGGCGGGATAATGCCAAGCGATTGACCTTCAAGAATTGGAAAGGGTTTGCCCTCAAAGTTCAAAATGATGTGGTGCACATCGGCATCGCCCTCGTGATGGGTCAGTTGATAGTTGCCTTGAACTGTCGCCTCAATCGGGTTGGCCAAGTTGTAAAGGTTGATGGTTGGCTTGGCGGCAGATGCCGGCGCTTTGGATTTGCCGCCTGCCCCGTCATGGGCCTCGGCCAGCAAGGCGGCCACAGCATCGTCCAGTGCCTCTGCTTCATCGCCGGTCGTTTCGCCCAGATCTTCTTGGGCGGGCAATTCGTCAAACGCAAATTGATCGTCCATTGAATAGGGCTCATTCACAACCCGCCACTCATCAATAGACCCGGTTGGGCACACCGGAATACAGGCCATGCAGAAGTCGCATTTCGACGCATCAACCACCACGTTATTGGCATCATGATCAATTGCGCCGATCGGACAGGCCATTTCGCACGTGTAACAACGGATGCAAATTTCAGGGTCAATCAGGTGTTGTTTTAGCGGCTGCGTCATGCGTTAGAAGCTCTCGACAAAACGGTTTCAGGGACAACGATCATTTCAAACAGCGCCGCGCAGCTCCCCTTGCAGTCGGCACAGCCGATACAAGAACCGAGAAGGGACGCAAGTATACGTCTGACTTCCTTGGCATGTACATCCGGGGTCTTTGATTGGTGAACTAGCATAGCAATCTCCCTGTTTTCGGTGCTGATCTGGTGTAAAGAGTGCGGACCACGCCCGCACTCCTGTTTTTGTCAGGCCATGTGCAACTTGACGTATTCAAAATCGCCCGGCTTGTTATCAATGCCCACTTTTGGCGGCGCAATCCAGCCTGCATATTTGCCAGGCTCGGTCACTTGCTTCATCAGCGACTGAATGAAATCCCCATCCGCGTGCGTTGGTAGCCACGACGGCAGGCCAGCATCGTATTCAGCCCCTGACAACAGATTGCCATCTGGATCGAAATCATGGCCAAGAAACACGCCGATTTTGCGGTTAAAGGATTCGTGCGGCAGCTTCAGCTCAAACTCGATCCCCATCTTGTCGATCACCTTGTTCCAGCGGCCAACGCCACCGGCTGCATCACGGGTATAATCGTCCCGCAGGCGCATGTTAATCGCGGTCAACGCTGGCACGTCATGTTGCGTTAGTTTGCCATCGACCATGTCCCAAACCTTGTAGGTATCGCCATGCAAGATGTGGTCATCGTCGATCCGGTTCTCCATGTAGCGACCCTTGATGCCTGCATTGAACGCATTGGCAGCATTGGTCGAAACCTCTTGGCCAAACAGATCAAGACTGAGCGTATAGTGCAGGTTCAGCTTTTTCTGGATGGTCGGCAGATCGATGACGCCAAGATCACGGATTTTGTCGATGTCATAAGGGTCGGTGATGCCATTTTCATTCATCACGTCACAGGTGCGCTGAATGGTACGGCCAACACCGGTTTCACCTACAAACATGTGGTGCGCTTCTTCGGTCAGCATGAAACGACAGGTGCGTGACAGCGGATCGAACCCGGATTGCGCAAGGCTCTCCAGTTGCATTTTGCCATCGCGGTCAGTGAAATAGGTGAACATGAAGAACGACAACCAATCCGGCGTTTCCTCATTAAAGGCACCCAACATCCGTGGGGCTTCTTCGGACCCGGATGAACGACGCAGCATGTCATCGGCTTCTTCGCGGCCATCCTTGCCAAAATATTTTTGCAGCAGATACACCATCGCCCACAGGTGACGGCCCTCTTCCACGTTGACCTGAAACAGGTTGCGCATGTCATATAGCGACGGCGCGGTCAGACCCAGAAACTTTTGTTGTTCAACCGAAGCCGGTTCGGTGTCACCCTGAATAACGATCAGGCGCTTCAGCAGGTTACGGTATTCACCAGGCACTTCTTGCCATGCGGGCTGGCCGTAATGCTCGCCACAGGGGATTGTACGGCCTTCAACCTGGGGGGCCAACAAAACGCCCCAGCGGTATTCCGGCATATTCACATAGTCAAACTTGGCCCAACCTTTGGGGTCCACACTGACAGCCGTGCGCAGATAAACCAGGGAATCCTGCAACTTTTGCGGGATCAGGTCGTTCCACCAGTTAATATAACCCGGATGCCATTTTTCAAGCGCCTTCAGCACCTTTTTGTCTGAGCTGAGCCCTACATTGTTGGGGATCTGCGTGTCATAGCTGACATTGACTAGATCAATCATTTCTATCTCCTGTTACTGCGGATACCGACATGGGTTCCCCCTGCCCCGCTTGTTGTTGAATCAAACACGTTCCATGTTGTAATCGCCACGCACACCCGTTCCGTAGCGTTGCAGCGCCCCGTCCGCACCAACCGCGTTTGGACGAATGAATATCCAGTTCTGCCACGCTGTGAGGCGGCCAAAAATGCGGGTTTCCATCGTTTCAGGGCCAGCAAAGCGCAGGTTGGCTTCCATCCCTGTCATCGCATCTGGTGAGTAATTGGCGCGTTCCTCAAGGAAAATCCGCACCTCGTCCTCCCAATCGATATCATCAAGGATCATCGTCACCAAACCCAACTCGTCAGCCTCTTTTGCCTCCAGCGCTTTGCCAATATGGGCCTTGGCGACGTCCACCGCTTCAGGCTCGCCAAGGAACCGCGTTTGCAGGCGCGTGATGGCATTGCCCATCGGCATCGGACCAAAATTGGCCTGAGTCAGCGTGATACTGGCCATCGGGCGATCGTCGTCATCAAACTCATCTTCCATCATGTAGGAACGGTCCACCGAGAGCAGCAGCTCCGCCAGAATGCCGACAAAGCATGAGCCGTGCTCAACCATCGCCACAAGGCTGCGTGAGGTCACATCAACCCGTTTCAACAGACGCTTCCAGTATTGTAGCACCTCGTTGGCCAACCAGTTTTCAGAGTTATTCATCAACAGCGCTTCATGCGCCCCAAAGACAACTGGGTCGCCTTGGGTGCGAAATACAACCAAACCCAGTTCTTTTTCGTTGCTGCGCAGGTGCAGGATCGCATCATCCAACTCACGCGCCAGACGCAGCATATAGGCCTGATCGCCTTGGGCTTGGAACGCGTCCATATCTGCTGGCGCGGCGGTATCGGGGCCGTTCAGCGTGACGGTGGCCTTGCGACCTACCCGATCAATGGCAACCTCAACCAGTGAATATGCGACCGATCCCTCATCGCCAAATTTGCGATCCAGCGGGGTCAGTTTAATACCTTCTGCAACATCCGCTTTTGCAGAGGCCGCCGCAAATTCCTGTGCGCGCTGTTGCACGGTTTCATCGAACACCGAGTTCTTGATGGATTCGTCAACCAGACGCCATTCAACAGCCCGTTTGCCTTTGACGCCTTCCTCAATTGAGCAAAATATATCAGCCCGGTCACGACGTACTTTGCGTTTGTCGGTCACCCGCGTCAAACCGCCAGTGCCCGGCAGAACCGCCAGCAGCGGCACCTCGGGCAACGCCACAGAAGAGCTCGCGTCGTCCGTCAACATGATGTGATTGCACGCCAACGCAAGTTCATAGCCGCCGCCAGCGCAAGCACCCTTAACTGCGGCAATATATTTCTGCCCACTGTCGGCCTCGGCGGCTTCAAATGTGTTGCGAGTCTCGTTGGTGAACTTACAAAAGTTCACCTTATGGCTGTGGGCCGCACCGCCCAGCATGCGGATGTTTGCGCCCGCACAAAATACGCCGGCTTTTCCCGACTGCATGACAACCACTTTGACCTCGGGATGCTCGAACCGCATACGCTGCACGATGTCCGCCAGCTCGATGTCGACACTCAAATCATAAGAATTCAACTTGAGCTTATAACCCTCAAACATCCCACCGTCTTCGTCCACGTCCATAAACAGATTTGCAATCGCACCGTCATACTCCACACGCCAATGTCGGTAGCTGTTTGGGTCACTTTGAAAGTCAATTACATGGGTCATTGCGCGATTCCCTTACGGATGATTATGCTTGGTGAGTTTTTGCATTATATTGCCGAAATAATTCCACGTAAAGTAAAATAGTGCACAAAAATGCTTGAAAGCCGCTCGCTCACCGTCACTTTTTGGATTTACTTCCTGCATTTGGAAATTATGCACTATATTACCTAATCTTGGGTTGCTGGCCGGAAATCGGGGCAGCTCTGAACAGCAGTGCGTTGTGCTTGAAACCTCTAGGTCGCGCAAACCGCGCAACTCTTCGCCGCCACCTGCACTTCGTCCTCAACCCGCTGCGCTTTTCTGATCAATGGCCCGACCCGAGCGGCCTCCTCTGCCGGGTCATCAGTGACAAACTTCACCATCTTGGCGGCGACCGCCGCGGCGAAGTCATCATGAACTTCGTGCTGCACCAGAACCTGACAGGTATTTGTACAAAGTTGACCCACTTTTGTACAAAGTGCACAAACCACCTCGCGCATTGCCAAACCAAACACCCAGTTTCACGAGATGATGACGTCCTCTTTTTCGATACGATCCAGCCGCATCAAAAATTCAGCTATTGCGGCCAGAACCTGGTCTGGCTGGTCCAAATGCGGTGCATGTGCGCAGTTGTTTATCACTTCGACATCGACCGGCGCATAGCTGCGAGTCTCGATTTCTTCGATCTGTAAGAGCGTTCCATATTGATCCTCACGCCCCTGAATGGCCAAGGTCGGGATGCGTAGATAGTCGATCACCTCGGCAACGTTCCACGCTTTGAAATCAGGATGCAGCCAAGCATCATTCCAGCCCCAAAACGTGTTATCCGGATCACGATGATATTTGGCCATCCGCGCTGCCATGTCGGAGGTTTCATACGCGACTTTGGCCTTTGCAATTTCGGCCAGCCCTATATCTTCGGTAAAGAAATGCGGGGCCATCAGGACAAGGCCGCGTATTCGGTAATCTGCAACTGAACCCGCATAGATCGCCGAGATCGTGGCCCCGTCGGAATGCCCAAGCAAGACACCGCGCTGCAGCCCGATGGCATCCAGCACGTCGGGCAACACCTTTGTCGCCTCAGTCGTCATATAGTCTAGCGGGCGCGGTAGATCAGCGAGACCCGACTGCCCATAACCAGCCCGCGAATAGACGAAAACGCCCCAGCCTGTCGCCTCGGCAATCTTGCGCGGAAAATCACGCCACAGGGCCGCACAGCCCAGCCCTTCGTGCAACATCACAACAGTTGGGGCTTGGTCGGGTGCCGGGCCATAGCATTGATATTCCAGCTGTTTTCCCTGAACGATCAGCGGTGTGGTTGACGTCTTCTGCCACTCGATAGCCGTGTTCATTGCCCGTCACGCAGTTTGAAACGCTGGATTTTGCCGGTTGCCGTTTTGGGCAGATCATCCACAACTTCAACCCAGCGGGGGTATTTCCACATGCCTATCTTTTCTTTAATGAACTCTTTCAGATCCCTGATGCTGTCGGCATCCATGCCCTCATTCAACACGACAAAGGCCTTGGGCTTTTCCAAACCCTTATCATCTGTCCAGGCCACCACTGCCGATTCCAAAACGGCAGGATGCTCGATCAAGGCTTGCTCAACCTCGAACGGGCTGACCCAGATGCCCGATACTTTGAACATGTCATCCGTGCGGCCGCAGTAGACATAGCGCCCCGCAGCGGTACGCTCATATTTGTCGCCCGTCCGCGTCCAATGTCCCTCAAACGTCGAACGTGATTTGTTGCGGCGGTTCCAATAACCCTCAGCCGAAGACGGGCCACGCACCAGCAATTCGCCGACTTCATCATTTGCCACCTCCTCGTCGTGCTCATCTACCAGACGCACTTCGTATCCCGGAACCGCCCGGCCAGACGTGCCATAAACAACATCACCGGGGGCGTTGGACAGGAAGATATGCAGCATTTCGGTTGACCCGACGCCGTCGATGATTTCCACATTCAACAACTGCTGCCATCTCTCTCCAACCTCGCGGGGCAATGCCTCGCCTGCAGACGCACAAAGACGTAGCGCCACTTCGTCTGTTTTGCCCGACCTTTCCAGTACTGCGTTCATCGCGGCGTAGAGCGTTGGAACGCCATAGAAAATGGTGGGTTTGAGGGTCTTCAGGATGTTGAAAACCGTGTCTGGCGTTGGGCGGCCACCCAGTAGGATCGTGGTTGCCCCCACGGCCAGCGGGAATGTCACCGCATTGCCCAACCCATAGGCAAAGAACATCTTGGCGGCGGAAAACACAATGTCGTCTTCTCGCAGCCCGATGACCTGATCGCCATATGTGTCGGATGTGGCTTTCAGGCTGGAATGCACGTGGCGCACACCTTTGGGCAATCCGGTAGAGCCAGATGAATAGAGCCAAAACGCCAATTCATCTTCGTGCGCCTCAACGGCCTCGACGGGCTCGGCCCCCTCGGTAAATGCGGTATAGCTTTCGGTGCCCTCGGGAGCGTCGCCAATCACCAGCACGGCGCGCAGGTAACGGTTGCCTTGGATGGCGGGTTTCACCGTGTCCCATAGGGCCTCGGACACCACCAAGATTGAAGCGCGGCTGTCGTTCAGGATGGCCTCGTAAATCTGGCTAGACAACAGTGTGTTCAGCGGCACAGGTACGGCCCCTGCCTTGATCGACCCCCAGAAAACCACCGGAAATTCGATCTGGTCGCGGATGATCATGGCGATGCGTTCTTCGCGCCGCACGCCGTGGCGATAGAGCGCGCCAGCAAATATCGAGGTTTCATTCGCCAGCGCGCTATATGTCAACTTTCGCTTTTGGCCATCAGCTTCTTGAAAGCACACTTTGTCGGCGCGACCTTCATTTAGATGGCGGTCTACAAAATAGACGGCGGCGTTGCTAGAATTGGGCATGCTTACTCTCCAGATTTCGTATCTTTGATGGCCGATACAGGCCCAAGGTTTTAGGTTTTGGTAAATTCAATCGCGCCGTCGGGCAGCAGATACAGCACATAGGCCTCGCCACCCCGAATGGTCGGGTGATGCGAGGACCCAGGTGGGTAAACATACCATCCCACCCCTTTTCCGTCGAATTCAGCAGCGCCCTCAATTGGCATGATGGCCCCGATCTCGCCGGTGGTGTGGGTGTGGTGTGGCCCCTTCACGTCCTTCATGCGGACAACGTCGACGCTGAAATGATGAGCTGAAGTGTCTGGCTTTATGGCGCGCCCGAATTTGATGTCACCGGCCTCGCGTTGCATCAGCCAACCTTCGGCCTCGCCTTTTGCACAAAGCGTTGTCAGCTCTTTGAACTCTGCAGACTCCGCAGGGTATTCTACATTCAAGAATGCTTCCAGCGCCGCGTCCAAGGGCTTGTCGCCGATACGTGCGGCGATCTTCCCCATAAATGTGTTGAAACTCTCAATCGACATTGGCGCGTCCTCCCAGCTCACCTCCGCATATATGCTTTATAATGCACATATGCGGAAACAGTGCAACATAATGCTCTAATTGCAGCAAAATTTCCTGTATTCCTCCTTCAATCGCGCATAATTCTGCACAATTGGCGTACTGACGCACCCTGAAGGAACTCAAGATGTCTGATGCCTTTGTGCTACGCGCGCAACAAAAGGCGGAGCCGGCGCAACGGCTGGGGGCGCGGCTGGGTCTGGTGCGCGTATTACCGGATCAGCGGTGCTGGAGCTTGTGGCCCAGAACAGAAAGTGATTTTAAATCCCATGTTCATTGGGGTCGGTCAAGGCATCGCCGCGGCTTTGGAACGCGTCTCGCCTCCCTTCACCTCTAAACGGAAAAGGCCCGCTCACTCAAGAATGAGACGCGAGCCTTTTCATTTTGGCTTCAGCAAACTTAGTGTCCGATCAGGAACAGCGTGATCGCCGGGAACATCATTAGGATGACCACACGGATCAGGTCAGACCCGACAAAGAACATCACGGCTTTGTAGGTCTCGACGATCGGTGTTTTCCGATCCATCGCGTTGATGATGAACAGGTTCATGCCAACAGGTGGCGTGATCAATCCAACCTCGACCACAATCAGCACAAGGATACCAAACCAGATCGCGACCTGCTCGGTTTCGATGCGATTGACCATGCCCTCGGACACCCGAATGCCAAGGGACTGCATCTGGTCTTTGGTCAGTTGCACCCCATCCGCAATCGCCCCTTGGATCGAGGCCAACATGTCCTGCCCCATCCCGTCAGGGATACCGGCGTTCAGGACATCCATTGCGCGCTCGGCTTGGATCATCTCCATCGAGACCATGCCAAAATCCAGACCCTGCATCACCGGCCAAAAGATCGGGATCGTCAGCAAGATCATTGACAGGCTGTCCATGAGGCAGCCCAAAATCAGATAAAAGATCAGCACAAAGGTCAAAACCACCCAAGGGCTAAGTCCTTGCGACACCACAAATTCCGCGATCTCTTGCGGCACCTGTGTCAGTGCCAAGAAACCATTATAAAACGCAGCCCCCAGCACGATAAAGAAAATCATAGCGGTCGAGCGCGCGGTCACAAAAAAGCTTTCGGCCAGCGTTGCCCGGTTCAATCCACCATTCATCAAGGCGATCAATCCGGTGCCAAACGCCCCCACAGCCGCCCCTTCGGTCGGGGTAAATACCCCGCCGTAAATACCGCCCACAACCAGTATGAACACCACCAGAACAGGCCAGACATCCACCAGCGCCCGCATCCGTTCGCTATAGGGCACACGTTCTCGTACACCCGCCGATTCAGGATACAGCCGCACATAGATCGAGATCACAATCACATACCCAAGGGCTGCCAACAGTCCCGGCACAAAGGCCGCTAGGAACAATTTGGCGATGTTTTGTTCGGTCAGGATCGCGTAGATCACCAACACAACAGACGGTGGGATCAAGATTCCCAAGGTGCCACCCGCCGCCAGCGTCGCTGTTGAGAAACCACCTGCATAGCCGTATTTGCGCAGCTCTGGCAGGGCCACCCGACCCATCGTAGCAGCAGTGGCCAGAGACGAGCCGCAGATTGCACCGAAACCGGCGCAAGCCCCAATTGACGCCATGGCAACGCCACCCTTGCGGTGACCCAGCCAGCTTTCGGCAGCTTTGAACAACGCCTGTGACATGCCCCCCAAAGTCGCGAAATGACCCATCAGCAAAAACAGCGGCACAATCGTCAGCGAGTAGCTGGAGAAGGTCGTGAAGACCTCGGATTTCAGCCGCGCAAAGGGGATCAAGGTGCCATCCGTGACAAACACCAGCCCCACAAGGCCCGCCAAAAACATCGAGAGCCCAATCGGCACCCGCAAAAAGATCAGCGTCATTAGGGCCGGAAACGACCAAATTCCAATTGCTAAATCGCTCAATGCTCTGCACCCATTTCAGACGGGATCAGCGAATGACCCGTTGCCACTTCGCCGACGCGGACAATGGCCATATAGACTCCCACAACAGCGGCTGCAATCGCGCCGACAAGGCTAAGCGCGTACGCCCACCAGAGGGGAAATTCGATTAAAAACGTGGTTTGACCGGACCTGATTTTGCTTTGCATACCGGCCACCAGCTGCACCGCGATCAGCACAAGTACAAAAGCGAACGCCACTTCGGACAGCATCCGCAGCACGCGGCTCACACCGACTGGCAGGTTGGAGGTGAAAATATCCACCGTCGCATGCCCGCCGGTAATTTGACATAGCGGCAGAAAGGAGAAAATTGCAAAGGCAACGCCAGCCTCGATCAGCTCAAAGTCGCCATTCACGGGCCCTATGCCCAGATCAAGGAAGAAGCGACCGACCCCGGGTAACACATTGTTGCTGATCATTGTGTGGAACACACCGTTCAGCTCGCGCCCGATGATCGACGTGCAGGTCAATAGAATCAAAACCACCAACATCAATCCGCCCAGATAGGCCATCGTACGCGATAGCCCCAGAAAGAAACTGTGCATCTTTCTTATTCCCCCCAGAAAGTCGCTGTGTAGAAGAAGGCTGCGGCAGGTTCACCCCGCCGCAGCCCGAATCATGTTTTAGAAAGCTTACTGCGCTGCAGTATATTCTGCCATCAATGCTTTTGCTTCGTCGATCAGTGCTTGACCGTCGATGCCTTTGCTGGCCAGGTCGTCAATCCAGGTTTGGTAAATGGGCGCAACAACCGGACCCCAGTTAGCGGCCGCTGTGGCCTCATCGACGGTGATGATGTTATTGCCCAGATCAAGGGCGATCTCACGTGCGGGGCCATCGGCATCCGACTGTGTACCACCAGCAAACACCGAAAAGTCGAGACCAGAGTTTTGGTCGATCACGGCTTTCAGATCATCAGGCAGATTGTTGTAGGAGTCGTTGTTCATCGCGAGAACAAACGTCAACGTATACAATGAAGGGCCTTCAAACTCGGTGTGGTTGTGCACCAATTCCGGAACTTTCAGCGCTTTGGTCACTTCCCAAGGGATCGTAGTTCCGTCGATCACGCCTTTAGACAGGCCTTCCGGCACAGCTGGCACAGGCATCCCAACGGGTGTCGCGCCAACGGCTTCCAATAGCTGGTTCACAAGACGCGAACCGCCACGGATTTTCATACCTTCCAGGTCGGCAGGTGTATTCACCGGATCAGCCGTGTGGAACAGGCCAGGACCATGTACCCAAGTGCCCAGCATGTGGACGTCCTTGAACTCGCCGTCCTTCATGCTCTTTTCGAACATCTTCCAATAGGCATAGGATGCGGCACGCGCGTCACTCACCATAAACGGCAGTTCAAACACTTCTGTCGATGGGAAACGGCCCGGCGTATAGCCAACAACCGTCCAAGCGATATCGATCACACCGTCTGCAACTTGGTCAAAAAGCTCGGGCGGCGCGCCACCCAGCGACATTGACGCATAGCGTTCAACTTTGATTCGACCTTTTGAATCTGCTTCGACTTTGTCCGCCCAAACGTCCAGAACCTGAACTGGTACATTCGCCTGCGCAGGCAAAAAGTGCTCCAGCTTTAGCGTTACTTCTTGAGCCGACGCTGCTGTCACCCCAAAACCCGTGGCCAAAGCTGCAATCGCAGCGCCGCCAACAAAGCCAAATAGCCCTCTTCTCTTGAACATATTATTCCTCCCTTAGAATTTTAAGCATGTCGTCCTCGAAACATGCACTATAATGCCCATTAGAACACCATATGCATAATACTGCAAGCCGCTTTAGACTCCGTTGTGATTTTTTTGATGACTACGACCATTGGATTGATCCACCACACTTGCCCACGAGGGCCACGGATCGAGTTCTAGGCACTCTTTCCCAATATTTATATGCTGAGGCTGCCATGCGGAAGCTAAATATCTTTGCCCTTGTGATTTCGGAGTGAAAATATCTCATTCCGCCATTCTGTCGGCAATGTAGGCGCTCACTTTTTCTATCTCATTTCGGTTGAGGCGCAAACCAAGTTTGGATCGCCTCCAAAGGAAGTCATCTGCCTCTGTGACCCATTCATTTTCTATCGCCCAGTCAAGCTCGCGTTGGGAAATCCCATGACCAAAGTCGTCTCCCAAATCCTTGAGCGAGGTGCTGCCCGCAAAGATGGAAGAGGCTTCGGTGCCATATTGCCGGATCAAACGCTTGATTGTTTTGTGAGGCAAAAATGGCAGGGTCTTTGATAGCTCGTCCTGAAGGGCGGGTACACCAGTGACGGGGAAATCCCCCCCGGGCATTGAGGCCTTTGCTGTCCATTTGGTTGTCTTGCGTTTGAATTCAACGTCGATCAGTTCCAACGCAGATTCCGCCAAGCGACGATAGGTGGTAATCTTGCCGCCAAAAACGTTCAGCACAGGCCCGCCTGCTGAGTGGTTCACCTTTAGGACGTAGTCCCTTGTGGCGGCCGTCGCAGAACTTGCCCCATCATTATAGAGAGGGCGAACGCCAGAGTAACTCCACACTATATCCTCATCAGAGATTTTCTGCTTGAAATACTTGTTGGCAAATTCGATCAGATAGCGGGATTCTTCCGGCGTGCAGGTCGGTTTTTCGCTGAGGTCGGCGTGCTCGGCATCTGTTGTACCAATCAAGGTGAAGTCATCCTCGTACGGGATCGAGAATGTGATGCGCCCGTCTTCGCCTTGGAAAAAGTAACACTTGTCATGATCATACATTTTCTTTGTGACGATATGACTTCCTCGAACCAACCTCACCCCTTCGGTGGACTTTAGCTGAATTGTGTTGCGAATGATGTCCTCGACCCATGGGCCGCCCGCGTTGACGATCATTTTTGCAATCGTGGTTTGTTCAACACCATCCGCGTTTTGGGTTACAACATGCCACAAATCATTCTTGAATGTCGCGGAGACGACTTTGGTTTGCACCCGGATGTCGGCCCCTTTTGCCTTGGCGTCGCGGGCGTTGAGAACAACAAGTCGGGAATCCTCGACCCAGCAATCGGAATACTCAAAAGCCCGCTCGAATTTATCCACCAACGGTTCGCCTTCGGGACCAGTGCGAAGATCCACTGTCGTTGTGCCGGGCAATATTTCACGACCACCCAAGTGATCATATAAAAACAGGCCGAACCGAATAAGCCAAGCCGGACGGCGGCCTTTCGTCCAAGGCATGATGAAGGACAACAACTTTGATGTTGGGGTGTCGTTTTCAAACCGCATGTCTTTGTGGAACGGCAGGACGAACCGCATAGGCCAACTGATATGCGGCATCGCTCTGAGCAAGATTTCTCGCTCGATCAGCGCTTCCCGAACAAGCCGGAACTCAAAATATTCTAGATACCGCAACCCACCATGGAAAAGTTTTGTGGAGGCGGAAGAGGTAGAGGAGGCGAGATCGTTCATCTCTGCCAGACAAACCGAATAGCCACGCCCAACAGCATCGCGCGCGATGCCGCAGCCATTGACCCCGCCGCCGATGACGAAAATATCCACGTTCTTAGTTTGGTTTTGCATCTTTTTTACCTGCAATGATGAGTTTGGTATCTTGTGCACGAAGGGAAGCCTCAAAGCTTGGGGGCGGTGGAGCATTCAAGATGACGAAGTCTAGGTCTTTGGCGTCACAGATTCTGACCGGGGCAGAAACGCCGAATTTTGACACATCAGCCACAAGAATTTTCTTGCGAGCGTTTTCCAGGATCGCCCGAGAAACGGACACTTCACGCTGATCAAAGTCTAGGATCGAGCCGTCTGGGTCGAGTGAAGACGCGCCAATGATTGCGAAATCAACTTTGAAGTTTGAGATCGCCTTAATCGCATCCCCACCAACAACAGCGCCATCCGAAAGACGAACCTCACCCCCGATGAGAACAAGAGATTTGAGGCGAGAAGCCCTTAGGATATGAACAACGTTGATGTTGTTTGAAACAATGGTGAGGTCTCTGTGCATTCGGAGCGCTTGGGCTACCATTTCGGTGGTTGTTCCGATATTCAGGGCCACAGAGGCACCATTTGGAACGAGACCTGCGGCGGCATCGGAAACGGCACTTTTGGCCAATGTATGTTTCAGACGACGGTCCTCATATGCAATGACAGAAGTCGTGAGCATCCGTTTCGCCCCGCCATGTGTCCTCACCGCCAAACCTGCTTCGCAAAGCTCGCTTAAATCTCTGCGTACGGTCTGTGTTGTGACGTTCCATGCCTGCGCAAGCGTGTCGACTTCGACCTCGCCAATCCTGCGAAGCGTTTTCAGAATCGATTCCTGACGGTCGTTAAAAGCCATTCTTCCCCGAATCTTCATATGAACATTTTATTTGTTGTTATGATAGTGGAAAATTCTAGGATGTATAGTAAGGCAATGAAGGATTTGGGCAATTGCAGCTATTACCAGCCAAAAATGGCCTGCTATCCAAATTGACTGACAAAGCGTGATATTCACACGAACATAGAGACGCCAACGTTAGTCTCGAACACATGGCTCTGGGGAGGAGACAAGAGGCGTCGGTCTCTTATGTCTGCGGCCCCAGATATTGAGCGAAGGCGAGGATGTGCAGTGTGGTTGCAGCAGACCTGTATAAGCTGGCCGTGTTCATGCCCTGCTTGGCAAAGATTTCGCACTCGATGCCTTTACCGACAGTCCAAAAACCGGATCGAATCTGGCTTCGTCAAACATGGAGGCAGAACCAAAACCGACGTCCTTGATATTAATCAAAGACAGATTCGTTGGCATGGAGTAGTTCTTAAGAGTTGCCTCATCAGTCAAATTTCGCGCGCAAGATAAATGAAGGTCAAAATGGAAATCTCTCCCAATAACATGTTGAAATTGTTTTGGTTTGTTCCGGCCAACAGAAGTTGGCCAACATGATCAAAATCTTTTGTTTGCCCTATCAGCTGACAGGCTCGACGCTTGAAATATGTCTGCAAATAGTTGCCAAAATTGCTGGAGGGCACTGTGGCTTTCCCCGCACATTTTGCCCCGCTAAGTAGAGAACGGAGTCCCTATGTCACCTCTTGGAACTATTCATCTGGTTGGTGCCGGTCCCGGCGACCCTGACCTGCTGACCGTCAAAGCCTTGCGCCTGATTCAATCGGCGCAGGTGGTGGTGTATGATCGGTTGGTGTCAGCAGAGATCATGGCGCTGGTGCCTAAATCAGCGGTTTTGATTTTCGTTGGCAAAGCCCCAAAGTGCCATACCGTTGCCCAAGAACGGATCAATGAAATTCTGATAGAACAAGCCATCGCGGGTCGCGATGTTGTGCGCTTGAAAGGTGGCGATCCGCTGATTTTCGGGCGGGGCTCGGAAGAGGCGGCAGCCCTGCGCGCCCAAAATATCCAGGTTGAATATATCCCGGGCATCACTGCGGCTCAGGGGGCGGCCTCTTCCACCGGTGTACCATTGACCCATCGTGGATTGGCCGACAGCGTTCGTTACGTAACCGGTCATCGCGCCAAAGACGCGCCGCTTGATCTGGACTGGCAAAGCCTTGCCAACCCCGACACCACTTTGGTCGTCTATATGGGGGCGGAAAACATGGCTGATATCAGCCAGAACTTGATCGCAAACGGCTTGTCACCAACCACCCCCGCGATGGCGATCTCCAGCGCTACAACCCCGCAAGAAACCCGTCTGGTGTCAGACCTTGCACAGGTTGCACGCCAAATTGATCCCATCAGGATGCCCGCACCTTTGTTGTTCGTCATTGGGCGCGTTGTGTCGCTATATCCAGCGCAAGCCGCAGAAATAGTAACGCAGTTCGGAACGGGCGAAATCGTTGAAAAGGTTGCCCATGCGTAGCTTTGTGTTGTTCCTTTTAACGGCCCTTGCCAGCCATGCAGGCGAGGTCACCATGCCCCGGGCAGCAGAATTGCAAAATCTGGTGCAACAAGATTGCGGGTCGTGCCACGGGCTGACCCGCAAAGGCGGGCTTGGCCCTGATATTCGCGCCCAAACGTTGGCCAGGTATGAGGCCGATGGGCTGGCAGGCATCATCAAATACGGCATTGATGACACCGCGATGCCACCATGGGGACCGTTGCTCAATGATGACGACATCAATTGGATTGCCGAATATTTGTTGAAGGAAACCACAGAATGAACCGTATCACCACCTTTCTTTGCGTCCTGTTTTTGGCGTTGCCGGCCTTTGCAGATGATCCATGCTGTGCCACAGGTGATTTGGGGCTGGTGGTGGAACGCACCACCGGATCATTGCTGGTAATCGACCGTTCTGAGCACGCTTCAATCGGACGCATCACCGGCCTTGGCGACCTTAGCCATGCCTCGCTGGTCTATTCACCGGATGAACGGTTCGCCTATGTGTTTGGCCGTGATGGCGGGTTGACCAAGGTTGATATCCTCAGCCAAAGCATCGTCAAGCGAGTGATGCAATCGGGCAATTCCATCGGCGGTGCGATTTCGGATGACGGCAAACTGGTTGCCGTTTCCAATTATGAACCCGGCGGGGTGCGGGTGTTTGACTCAGGCACCCTTGAGCTGGTGGCAGACATCCCGACCGATGCCAAAACCATCGGTCTGGTCGACGCACCCGGGCGGCGATTTGTATTCACCACATGGGACACTGGCGAAACCTGGATTGCCGATTTGGCCGGTGATCTAAAACTGACAAAACTGACTGGCATCGGCAAATTTCCCTATGACGGGCTGATCACGCCAGACGGGCGCACCTACATCACCGGATTGTTTGGTGAAGATGGGATGTCCGCGATTGATCTGTGGCAGGACCCGCCACAGCCCCAACGCATATTGCCACATTATGGTCGCGGCGCTGAAAAACTGCCGGTCTACAAGATGCCGCATCTTGAGGGTTGGGCGCTGGCCGGAGATCGGTTCGTGTTGCCAGCCGTTGGGCACCACGAGGTGCTTTGGGTCGATGCCCGCAGCCTAAAAGAAGTGGCTCGCACCCAGACCCATGGCCAGCCGGTCTTTGCCGTGGCGCGTCCCGATGGGCGGTACGTCTGGGTGAATTTCGCGCATCCGCTGAATGACACAGTGCAAGTGATTGATACGCTGACGAGCGAGGTGGTGCAGCAGATCAAAACCGGCCCGGCCACCTTGCACATGGAATTCACCCCGCGCGGCCACGAGGTCTGGGTTTCGGTGCGGGATGAAAATCTGATCAAAATCTATGACACCCGCAGCTATCAGCTAATTGGCGAAATCGCCGCCCAAAGCCCTTCTGGGATCTTCTTTACTGCGCGTGCGCACCGGACGGGATTATGAACGTGGCACAGGCACATGACGAGATTGACAAACGCTTGCTGGATGGCTGGCAGCGGGACTTTCCATTGGTATCGCGCCCTTTCGCCGTGATCGGGCAGACCTTGGGTCTGAAAGATGCCGAAGTGATCGCCAGATTGAACCAACTGGTCGCCAGCGGAGCCATCACCCGCGTCGGGGCCACCGTGCGCCCCAACACCATCGCCGCCAGCACGTTGGCCGCGATTGCCGTGCCGCCCGAGCGGATTGACGAAGTCGCCGCCATCATCGATGATGAGCAAGGCGTGAACCATTCCTACCTGCGTGAGCATCACTGGAACCTGTGGTTTGTCGCCACAGCACCTGATGGTGACAGTCTACAATCCACATTGGCACGGATCAGATCCCGGTCCGGTTTGCGGGTGCTTGATTTGCCACTGTTGCGGGCGTTCAATATTGATCTTGGGTTCAACCTGAATGCCCCACAAACCGCAAAACCCGATTGTGGCCTGCTGAAAACCCTGGCGTTAAGTGACACCGACCGCCGGATTATGCAGACCCTCAGCAAGGGCCTACCGCTGGTCATGCAACCCTTTGCTGAGCTTGCGAATGAACTGGCCCAATCAGAGGCCGATTTGATTGCCCGCATTAAAACGCTTTCTGATGCCGGTTACTTGACCCGTATCGGGGTGATCGTACGTCACCGCGCTTTGGGTTGGTCTTCGAACGCGATGGTGGTCTGGCAAGTGCCGGTTGACCGTGTGATCGCGGCGGGTGAGCAGTTGGCGGTCCTTCCCGGTATTACTCTGTGCTACCAACGCAGAACCGCGCCGGATGTCTGGCCCTACACGCTTTATTCGATGATTCACGCCCGTAGTCGTGCGCAGGCGCGCGAAGTTCTGGCCCAAGCCAAAACCCTGCCCGACCTAAAAAATGTTCTGCATGAGGCGCTGTTTTCCACCCATTGTTTCAAACAAACCGGCGCAATGATTGCGCACCCAAAGGAGGTCGCGTCATGAAACCCGCCAATCTTGATCAAACCGACTGTCTGATCCTGAACCGCCTGCAAGAGGGTTTTCCAATCTCGCCGCGCCCGTTTCTGGAAGTCGCCCAAGAGCTAGGGCTGCAAGAGGCCGATCTGATTGCCCGTTTGACACGGATGAAACAGACTCGCGCCATCACCCGCTTTGGGCCGTTTTTTGATGCCGCCGCTATGGGGGGCGCTTTTTGTCTTTGCGCGATGCAAGTGCCCGATGGGGATTATGACCGCGTGACAGAAATGGTTAACGCCCACCCCGAGGTTGCCCATAATTACGAGCGGGATCACAAACTGAACATGTGGTTTGTACTGGCCACAGAAACCGAAGCCGCGATCAAGCAAGTTGCGACACAGATCGAGGCCGAGACATGTTTGCAAGTGCTGCTGTTTCCCAAAGAGCATGAATTTTTCATCGGCTTTCGGGTGGCAGCATGAGCATGAGCGCCATCGACCGCCGCCTTATCGAGGCCACCCAAGCAGGCTTGCCGTTGGTCCCTGCCCCCTATGCGGCGATTGCCGATGAATTGGGGCTGGATCAGGACGAGGTAATGTGCCGCCTAAAGGCCATGCAAGACAGCGGCGTGATCCGCCGCATCGCCGTGGCCCCGAACCATTACGCGTTGGGGATGGTCGCCAACGGCATGACCGTTTGGGATGTGGTGGATGTTGACGCGATCCGGCTGGGGGAACAGGTTGGCGCCCTGGATTTTGTCAGCCATTGTTATCTGCGCCCGCGCGCCCTGCCCGATTGGCCCTACAATCTGTTTGCAATGGTGCATGGGTCAGACCGTGACGAAGTGGCCATCAAACGTGGTGAAATCCGCGCACTTCTGGGTGATGCCCTGCGTCATGACGATATTCTCTATTCCACCCGAATCCTTAAGAAAACCGGCCTCAGGTTGGGCAAAGATAAAGGTTAAGCTATGTTTCGACTGTCTGAGTATATGCGCCAATTGGTTGATCCAACACCTGTGCGAAAACGCCGTGGCACGGGCGCTGTCAAACCCGTTGTGATCTGGAACCTGACCCGCCGCTGCAATCTGAAATGCCGTCATTGTTATACCGTCTCAGCTGACGTGGATTTCCCGGGCGAGTTGACTCCAAAGCAGGCCAGCGGCGTGTTGGACGATCTGGGACAAATGGGCCTGCCCGCATTGATCTTGTCTGGGGGTGAGCCCCTGCTGCGCGGTGATCTGTTTGATCTGGCGCGGCGGGCGCGGGGCATGGTGCGCTATTTGGCGCTGTCCACCAACGGTACCGAAATCGTTGGTGAAACCGCCGATAAGGTCGCCGAAATTGGCTTTGATTACGTCGGCATTTCGATTGATGGTATCGGCAAAACCAATGATTGGTTTCGCGGTGTGGATGGCGCGTTTGATCAGGCACTTGCGGGGGTGCGGGCCTGTAAAAGTCGCGGTATCCGTGTCGGTTTGCGGTTTACCATCACCGAGGACAACGCCGAACAACTGCCGCAACTTTTGCAGCTTTGTGAGGACGAAGGTGTGGACAAGTTTTATCTGTCGCATCTGGTTTACGCCGGACGTGGTGACAAAAACCGTGGCGAAGATACTGCGCATACCCGCACTCGCGCCGCGATGGATTTGTTGATAGACCGCGCTTGGGCCAAAGAACAGGCTGGGGCAAATGGCGGCCCAGCACTGGACATTGTGACCGGCAATAATGATGCTGATGCTGTCTATTTCTTGCGGTGGGCCGAAGCAAACTTTGATGCAGATAAAGTCGCCCATCTGCGCGATCACCTTGAGGCTTGGGGCGGCAATTCCTCAGGTGTTGGTGTCGGCAATATCGACACTCAGGGCAATGTCCACCCGGATACCTATTGGTCGGACTACACAGTCGGCAGCGTCAAAGAGGTACCGTTCTCAAATCTTTGGCGCGGGGATGATACGATGCTCGCCACCCTGCGCCAGCGTCCGCGCCCCTTAAAGGGGCGCTGTGGGGCTTGTGCATACAAACAGGTTTGCGGCGGCAACACCCGTATTCGTGCCTTGCAGCTGACAGGTGATCCGTGGGCCGAAGACCCTGCCTGTTACCTAGGCAATGAGGAAATCGGCGTCGACGGAGCAGACACCGACAGATTGACGGTCACAACATTTAAGGGGAAGAGCCATGATCCGGCGCATAATTTTAGCAGCTAGTCTGAGTCTTGGTGCCAATGCATTGGCTGCCGATCCGGATGCCGGTGCGCTGTATCAAAAGCATTGCGCCGATTGTCATGGCTCTTCGCGTCTTGGTGGCACGGGTCCGGCGTTGATACCGCAAACTTTGAGCCGGATGTATGGACCGAAAATGCATGACGTGATCGCCAATGGGCGGGTGGCCACGCAGATGATAGGCTATGCGGATGTTCTGAGTAATGACGACATTGTAGCGCTAGCGACCTATCTCGAAACTCCGCTCGCCGAGGTGCCCGGTTGGACCCCGGATGACATCACCGCCAGCCGCAACATGCGCAAAGATTACACGCCGGTCGCAGCCCCGGTTTGGGATGCGGACCCGATGAACATCACGCTGGTTGTCGAAACCGGCGACCACCACGTCAGCGTTTTAGATGGCGACACATTCGAGGTTCTGGACCGTTTCGCCACCCCCTTTGCTGTGCATGGCGGCCCAAAATTCAGCCCCGATGGGCGCTATGTCTTCATCATGTCGCGTGACGGCTGGGTGCAAAAATACGACATCTGGGCGCTGCAAGAAGTCGGGCAGGTGCGGGCAGGTGTAAATAGCCGCAATATCGCCATGTCCAGCGATGGTAAACATCTGGCCGTGGCCAATTATTTGCCAATGTCGCTAACCATTTTGTCCACTGACGATCTGAGCGTGGAAAAAGTGATCGACGTCGTAGGTAGCGATGGCACCGCGTCGCGGGTTTCGGCAGTTTATCAAGCCCCACAGCGGGCCAGTTATGTTCTCGCCCTAAAGGACACGCCTGAAATTTGGGAAATATCCACTGATCCTGATACCCTGTTTGAACGGCGACGGATCATGTTGTCCGAACCGCTGGATGATTTTTTCTTTAGCCCCGATTACCGCTTTTTGATCGGGGCTGCACGGGCCAGCGACCAAGGTGTCGTTGTCAATTTGAGCGAAGGCAAAGAGGTGGCAAACCTGCCACTGGCTGGTATGCCGCACTTGGGATCTGGCATTTCATGGATGCGCGGTGAGGACCGCGTGTTGGCCACACCGCACCTGCGCGAGGGGATGATTTCAGTGATCGACATGAACACATGGACGCTAGTGAAAACCATCAAAACAGATGGCCCCGGCTTTTTCATGCGCAGTCACGAAAACTCGCCCTACGTCTGGGCCGATGTTTTCTTTGGTCCCAATAAGGATAAGCTGCATGTGATCGATAAGCAAACGCTGGAAATTGTCAAAACTCTTGATCCAGAACCCGGTAAAACCGTGGCCCATGTGGAATTTACCAAAGATGGTAAATATGCGCTGGTTTCGATCTGGGAGGATGACGGCGCGGTCATCATATATGACGCGGCCACCTTGCAAGAGGTCAAACGCCTGCCGATGCGCAAACCCTCGGGAAAATACAATGTCTGGAACAAAATTAGCTTCTCTGATGGCACCAGCCATTAAAGCCACCCCATCAGCGCTGATCGTTGCCCATGGGCAGCCGTCAAATCCGGCCCCCGCCGAAGCTGCGCTGAAAAAGCTGGCAGGTCAGGTAAACCTGCGGCTGCCAGATTGGGAAATCGGTAGTGCTACCATGGCCGCAAAAGGGGCGTTGCAACATGCAACCATCCGGCATCCATCCGCAGCGATCTATCCGCTGTTCATGTCCGACGGTTGGTTCACCGGCACAGCCCTTCCAAAGCGGCTGGTAGAACGCGACCAAAACGATTTGTTGTCTCCACTGGGGATGGACTCCGGTTTGCCCGCGATCGCGCTTGAGGTGCTGACGCACCAGCTTGTGGCTCAAAATTGGAAAATGTCCAAAACCTGCTTGATTATCGCCGCCCACGGAGGTCGAAACAGCAAGAACCCCGCCAAAGCCGCACACAAATTCACCGATGCCATCAAGGGCATAAGCAACTTTGCGGATGTTCGGCTTGGATTTATTGAGGAACAACCAGAGTTATCCGACGTTGCCGTGAATGCGGGCGAGCACGCCATTTGTCTGCCCTTCTTTGCGTCAAATGGCCTGCATGTGCTTGATGACATACCCACCGCTCTAAAAACGGCAGGGTTTGAAGGTGTCCTCCTTGACGCGATCGGCCATGCTGCGCAAATTCCCGATCTCATCGCACGATCGCTAAAGCAGGCAGCCCAACAATAATCATAGGGGCTTTACTGCTGATCACTGCTGTTGCCGATATTGAAAATACCCATCGGCTTGTGCATCGGCAGGCTGGTGATTTCCGTAAATGGTTTGGCGTTATAGGCAATCACTGCGCCGTCGCCATTGCTGACCGAAATCAGCACTTGATTGCCATCATTGCTGAACGCCAATCCGTCCACGGTCGCCCCCTGAATTGGTCCAAGTGTCCTGATGATATTTAATGTTTTCTTGTCAATAAGCTGTATCGAATGCTTGCCCTCATCGGTAGCCACAACGACCCAAAGGTATTCAGAACCCTCATGAGAGCGTATAAACTTACTGACACCTTGGAGGGGAATGTAACCAATTGTTTGCCCCGTCTTCATATCAATCACCGACATGCCGCGCATTGTCAGATGCGGCACTGCCATCACGTTTGCCTCACCACGTTTCCACGCATAACCATTGCCAAAAAGCGGTCCGCCCGTCAGATCAAGATCAGTCTGTTTCAGGCCAATCACCAAATCGATAACCATCCCGCCGCCGCTGCGCGCAGCCCCCGCAACATATTCAAACGTCGAATCAAAAATGAAACCTTCCATGTAATCAGTCGTGCTGATCTTGCGGATCGGGAACGGGACAGATTGTGCCACGGGTCCCTCAACACGCCAATCATGGGCAAACCCCATCTGGGGCGGGTTCGCACCATAAAAAACCTCCCATATTTTTGGCGCATCCATCAGGGCGAGAATGAAACTATTGCGCGGCGGGTTGTTATAAACATCTGCTACGCGACTGGGCAAACCATCGCCGCCCGTAACTTCAATCACGGTGGCAACGGACAGATCCATGGTTGACAGGATGGTCAGCGTTGGGGGCAAGGTATTCGCAATGGCAAGCCATTTACTGTCCGCACTTATCGCGATGTTGCGTGCGTTCAGACCTGCACGCACACGGCCCACCTGACTTAGCGACCAGATGTCATATTTCTGCACCCAGCCATCGCAGGACAGGAGAAACACAAAACGACCATCGGTGCTGAATACAGGATCGGCATATATGCCGATGGGTGTGGCGAACCGGCTCAGCAATTTGAACGTGTCACCATCCAGCACACTGGTATGATGATCACCGGATTCCACCACCAGCGTGATATTCATTGCATCACCCGTCCACATCGGCGCGGCGGCGGCGACATAATCAACGTCCATCATTCGACTGGCTGTGATCTGCTCCGCACCCCATTGCGAGGTCTGGGACGGTGCTTTATCGCAGTGCTCAATCGGAGGCGACTGTTGATTGGCGTGGCTCGCCATAGGAAGCCAGATTAACAGGATCAGAACAAGTCGGTGGAGACAATAACTACGGCTCAACCGTGACCATGCCAATCATGTCGTATGTTTCCCAATGCGGGCCACACAAATACGGCTTTTCACCTGCCGTCAGGAACATGAACTCAACGCTTTCCTCGGGGAATGCGCGGTCGCTTTCAGGCTCATCTGGCACAATCACACTGTGACTAGTGCGTTTATCAACATTAACCCAGCGCACAATTGTTCCAACGGGGACGGTGATTTGGGCGGGGCAAAAGTTGTATTTATACATGGTGACAACCGTCACGCCCTCTTCCTCAGCGGATGGGTAGCCGAACATCTCGACAAAACGCGCTTCGGCATCTGTGCATAATTCTGTCTGCTCGTCACTGCCTGCAACAGCCGGAAATGCTGTAGCGCAGACCAAAAAGATAGTGCAAAAAATATGTTTCATTGGCCCTCTCTTTTAGACATCTGAATGGTTGCTGCGGCCAGGCATCGCTGGCCGCAGACCAAGTTTACTGTTTGACCACGTTGATCGCAACTGCGGGATCATCCAATGCCAAGCTGGTATCGAGCGTGACATGGTGGAACCGGGCCGCCGCAAAGTCATCATGGATGGCAAAGCCGACAGTGTAGGTTTTGCCTGCCTCCAGCGGCACATCACCCGCAGCGCCCGAGTTCAACGGCCGCGAGAAGATCACCGTCCAAGTGCCGTCTGGTGACATGCTGGCTTCGGCGGCCATTTCACCGTCGTTTTCAACGCGTCTTTCCAGAATATAACCATTGCTCGACGTGCCATCTGCATAGACCCGCATCAGATCCATATAGGTGCCATCCGCCAAATATTGCTCGATTTGCTCGGGCGTGACCGGCTTGTCCCAGCCCCCCAGCGGCTTGCCACGGCGTCCTTTCACCTCAACCTTGGTGCGGCTTTCGCTCAGGTATTTGAAAACCGTATCCGTTGCCTGAATTTGTGCGGCAACGTCACCACTGGCAGCAATCGCATCGCCATCCGGCGTAAAGGGCATATAGGTGTTGTCGGCGTGACAAGAGACCCAACAGCCAGCTTGTTCCCCCAATTCGATACCCGTACCCGTAACCATCATCGCAACCTTGATCTGGTTATCGGGGTCCATCTTGCCGCCATCAACGAAGGGTGCAGGGTTGTGGCCCGCATCCAGCCATTGAAGGCGGAAATAGGCGTTATCATCGTCATGAGTGGCCTGAAGTGTTGCGTTGATTGTGCCCCGCTTACCGGGGATCGGTGTCGGCTCAAGCTCACCACCTGCAACGATCTTTTTGCCGATCGTTTCCAGCTCTTTTGCGTGGCAAGTGCTGCAATTGTCACCGCCTTTGGTGAGCGGGCGCGCCCCTCCGTGAAGACCGCCGTTTTGCACCCATTCAAATGAGGCTTGGCCTGGATAGAACAGGGTCAGGTCAGTGCTGGCAACAGCGTCCCAGTCAACATTAGGGGCCGCAGTGCCACCAGCGTTGGCCTCGGTATCTTGACCGGCCATTTCAGCCTCAACCTTGGCGCGCTCGTCTGCACGGGCCGCTTCTACTGCGGTGGCAATTCGTGCTTGGGCCGCGGCGGATTCTGCTTTGCGCGTCGCTTTGGCTTCGGCTTCCTTGGCCTCGGCGCGGGCCAGACTGTCCAGATAGGCCTGCGGAATTTCACGTGCGAAATCTGGGTTTGGGGCTTCTAACGTTTCGAGATAATCCGGATCGGCACGATCACGCACACTATGATGCGCGATGCCTTTGTGACAATCGATACAGGTCTGGCCAGTGGTCAGCGCATTCATATGTTGCTGACGGGCACGCGGGGCCTGACTTTCGGGGAGCATTGATTCAAAGTCATGACAGTTACGGCATTCACGGGAATCGTTTCCCTTCATCCGCTCCCATTCATTCATCGCCAGCTCCAGCCGTTTGGCGTCAAACTTCTCGGGTGTTGAAATTGTGCCAGTCAACTTGCCCCAAATCTCTTTGGAAGCCAAAATCTTGCGCCAAATTTTATGGGTCCAGTCTTTGGGAACGTGGCAATCCGAACAAACCGCCCCTACACCTGAGCGGTTCACATCGTGGATTGTGCCTTTGTATTCTTCATACACATAGTCTTCCATTTCGTGGCACGAGATACAGAATTTTAATGTGTTGGTGGCTTCCATAGCGGTGTTGAAGCCGCCCCAGAAAATAATGCCTGCCGCAAAGGCGCCGATAAATCCAGCCAAAGGCAATCCAAACAGAAAATACCTGCGCCAAATCGATTTTTTCGGTTCAGTATCGTTGCTCTGGGTCATGTCTTGGCTCCGTTTATAGGTCTTGACTGTGCGCTTTGATTCGCCAGCCGTTTATCTATGGAATGTGCTTGGTAAGCAGGGGGGCGATCTGCCCATACGCGCCTGAGAACCACGCTTCTGATTTTGTTGATGAGCAAAAAAGGGGCGGGCGTTTTGCCCGCCCCTCTAGCTTTGTGTCAGATCACCTTAGGTGACGTGATTTGAACGGTTATGAACGTTGAATTTGCCGGTCGGAGCATAAAGCCCTTTGATGCGGCCAATTTCTTCCAACGTTTTTGCGTCAAAGATCACGATTTCACCATTCGGCTCTTTCGAGTTGGCAAGGTTCCAGTTTGAAACCCAAACCTCGGTGCCGTCAGCGTTGAACTCAAAATGCACAGCTGCGTGACCTTCTTGTTCGGTGATTGTGATGGTTTTCACAATCTCGCCAGTCGCCTTCGAGATCACCTGAACCGCTTGCTTCACTTCTGGATCGGGGTGTTTGGTCTGGTCAGCCCAGTAGTAATCCGAATTCGGATGTGTCCGGATGAACAGGCCTGCGCCGTCGGTTTCGACTTCGTAGCAAGTTTTCCAAGCGTTGTCAGGGTGGCCCTCTGGGTCATTGCCCCAAACAGTCACTTTGCCAATGCCAAGGTGAGTCGTGCCCGCAACCGGACCACAATTTGGGTCAATCCAGTTGGCACCAGGACCTGGATGCGGCAGGGCCGCAACGTCGATCATGGCTTCAAGCTTGCGCTCTTTGGAATCGATCACAACCATTTTGTTCGACGCATTCGCGGCGATCTGGAAGTAACGACCTGTTGGATCAAAGAACCCATCATGCAGGAACTTGGCTGAGTCGATCTTGTCGATCCGCAGATTATCCAGATCCGAGTAGTCAACTTGCCACATTTGGCCCAGTTCCTTGACGGCAACCAGCCATGTTGGCTCGTTCGGAGTGGTGTAGATGGCGGCCACGCGGGCTTCTTCTACGTAGTCCCCGTCAATGTTGACGCCGCGCGTTGAAACAACTTTCAACGGCTCCATTGTGACAGCATCAGAGATCACAAAATGTGGTGGCCAGTAACCGCCCCCAATGATGTATTTCCCGTCGCCAGACACGGCAACGTCGCGAGCATCATAGGCAACTTTGACTTCTGAAACCAACATCTTGTCTGGTGTTTGCCAGAGATCAATTTTGGTCATTTTGCCATCGCGGCCCATGGTATACCAAAAGCGACCTGGTGTTTCCGGCTCGGTGAGGTTGTGGTGCTCGGATGCTTTGATCACATGCACAGCAAAACCGGTCGGGATGTGTACCAATACTTCTTTGGTGTCACCGTCGATGATAGCAACTTTGCCTACATCACGTTCGATCACCACAAAGAAGTTTTCCCAGTTCCGACCGTGTAGTGGCTCTGTTGGGTAATCGGCTTCTTCAACATACACCTTGCGAGTGGCTTGCATTTGGGCCAGCGACATCTCTGGTGGTTTTGGCGGCTCCATCATAATGTAAGTCGCGATATCATCGATCTGTTGCTCGGTCAGGATGTCCGAGAAATCGTTCATACCGCCCTCGGTTCCCCACGTGATGATTTTTTTCAGACGTTCATGTCCGAGCGCCAATGTGCCGCCTTCAGTCACAGTGCCATCAGCAGCTGTTTTGCTGAAATGCGGCATCAAGTTTTTGCCGGTAGCGCCTGCGCGCAATACACCGTGGCAGCCAGCACATTGATCGAAATAAACCTGCTTGGAAGCTTCAAAAGCTTCAGGGCTTAAGGTTGGCTCTTGGGCAAATGCCGGCATTGCGACACTCCCAAAGAACACAGCTAAACCCGCAGCCAGCGTGGTGCGGGCTTTCTTTTGGGTAATTCCAGTTAACATGATTTCCCTCTCGTTTGGCTAAAGCTCAGTTGGTTCGCGTGCCAATTAAAGGATAGACGGATTCTCGTATGGGCTTCTTGACAAATGTCAATGGGCTCAAGAAAAAGTGAGAGGGGTATGAGATCGTGTTGCCGTCTGGTGTTTGTTTTACCCGTCGGCCTCGTCAAATAGGCTTCGCACCCATCTGGCAGCCAACCAGTTTACAGGGATACATAACACAAGACTGATCAGCACTGCGGTAACCGGAGGCAGCACAGGCAAGCCAATCCGTTGCCAAGCCAGTGACAGCATATAAAGGTTCACCGCCACAGCCGCCATTGTGAAGGGGTAGAGAATCAACCCCAGTTTCATCATGGACGGGCTTTTTTGTTGCGGGTTCATAGCAGACGTCCTTTGCGGTGTGCGTTTTTGCAGGGCAATTCCGGCAGGCAAAGATTAGGCATCAGACCTAGCCTATTCAAGGGCGCTCTTTCGCACATACGCCCCCAGTTGGCTGGGCAATAGATCCTCGCGCTGCATTCGCAGGTTTTTAGTTTGATCCGGCCGCCCTCGCCTTGACTTTCATCAAGGACATCCACTGCGAACCTCATCACAGTACCGTTACCTTTAACGGCTCCGCAAAGGAGGACGCGATGCGAGAAGTCATGACCAAAAGCATGGCCCGAAATATATTTTATGGTGGGTCACTGTTTTTTCTAATTATCTTTCTGCTGCTTACATACCAAAGCCGCAGATATATTATCACTACATCAACCGACGAAGCGACACTGACTGCCAGTGTTGCGGCGGGGAAACGGATTTGGGAACACAAGGCCTGTATCAATTGCCACACGATTCTGGGCGAAGGGGCTTACTTTGCCCCAGAGGTCGGCAACGTGATGACACGTTGGGACACACAGGATGACCCTGAAGGGGCCTTTGAAATGCTCAAGGCTTGGATGGACTCTCAACCGACAGGTATAGAAGGGCGCAGACAGATGCCGCAATTCAACCTATCTGACGAGGAAGTCCGCAACCTCAGTGATTTTCTACTGTGGGTTAACACCATCGATACCCAGGGCTGGCCGCCCAATGATGCGGGTTGAGGAAAGGAAATTCACATGAAATACCAAACTCAAAAAATAGCGATGGCATACTTCCTTGTTGCGATGGCGCTGTTTCTGATTCAGGTGCTCGGCGGTTTGCTGGCAGGCTGGGTTTACGTCTCGCCCAACACGTTGTCCGAGCTGGTGCCGTTTAACATCGTGCGCATGCTGCACACCAATTCACTGGTGGTTTGGCTACTGCTGGGCTTTTTCGGCGGGGCATACTTTATCATTCCAGAGGAAAGCGAAAACGAAATCTATTCGCCAAAACTGGCTTATCTTCAACTGATCATTCTGGTGCTGGGCACACTTGGCGTTGTTGTCACCTATTTGTTCGATCTGTTTGAGGGGCACTGGCTGCTGGGTCAAACCGGACGCGAGTTTCTAGAGCAACCCAACTGGGTAAAAGCTGGTATCGTTGTTGCGGCGCTGATCTTCTTGTTCAACATCACTATGACGGTTCTACAGGGCAAAAAGACTGCAATCGCTAACATCTTATTGCTGGGCCTTTGGGCGCTGGCGCTGTTGTTCTTGTTTGCATTCTATAACCCTGAAAACCTCGCCCTCGACAAAATGTACTGGTGGTATGTAATCCACCTGTGGGTCGAAGGTGTGTGGGAGCTGATCATGGCCTCAATCTTGGCCTTCTTGATGCTGAAATTGACCGGCGTTGACCGCGAAATCGTAGAAAAATGGCTCTACGTTATCGTTGCAACGGCTCTGTTCTCCGGTCTGCTGGGCACGGGTCACCACTACTACTGGATCGGTACACCCGGTTACTGGCAGTGGGTTGGCTCGATCTTTTCGGCGCTGGAAATTATCCCGTTCTTTGCGATGATGAGCTTTGCTTTCGTCATGGTCTGGAAAGGGCGTCGTGATCATCCGAACAAGGCGGCTTTGCTATGGTCTCTGGGCTGTGCGACATTGGCCTTCTTTGGCGCTGGCGTCTGGGGCTTCCTGCACACATTGCACGGGGTTAACTACTATACTCACGGCACACAGATCACAGCGGCTCACGGTCACTTGGCCTTCTTTGGTGCCTATGTATCGTTAAACCTCGCTATGTTCACCTATGCGATGCCGATCTTGCGCAAGCGCGATCCGTATAATCAGGTGCTGAACATGGCATCGTTCTGGCTGATGTCGGGCGGTATGGTTTTCATGACGTTCTCGTTGACCTTTGCAGGTACGGTGCAATCACACATGCAACGCGTTGTTGGCGATTACTTCATGGAGGTTCAGGACACGCTGGCCATATTCTACTGGATGCGCTTTGGCTCCGGTGTTGCGGTTGTTCTTGGTGTTATTCTGTTCCTTTACGCGATACTTGTGCCGCGTAAAGAAATCATCAGTGGCGCTGAAGCCACTCCAGCGGAGTAACCATCAATGGATGGCACACAAAAAGCGAGGGGGGCTTCGGCCCCCTTCTACCTTCCACAAGGGGATGAGTGCGAAATCTTTCGCGCCGCCCATGCCAACAGCCTACCCCTGCTTTTGAAGGGCCCTACTGGCTGTGGGAAAACCCGTTTCGTTGCCCATATGGCTGCGCAACTCAACCGACAGCTTTATACCGTGGCTTGCCACGATGATCTTTCGGCCGCTGATCTGATTGGACGCTACCTGCTCAAAGGTGGCGAAACAGTTTGGGTAGATGGTCCGCTGACCCGCGCAGTGCGCGAAGGCGCAATTTGTTATCTGGACGAAGTGGTCGAGGCCCGCAAAGACGTAACTGTGGTGCTGCACCCGTTGACGGATGATCGGCGCATCCTGCCGATTGACCGCACCAGCGAAGAAATCGAGGCCGCAGACGGCTTTATGCTGGTTGCCTCGTATAACCCCGGCTACCAGAATATTCTGAAAACCCTTAAACCCTCGACCCGCCAGCGGTTTTTGTCGGTGGAATTTGATTTCCCCGCCCCCGCTCAGGAGGTCGAAGTGGTGATGCGCGAAAGCGGATTGGACAAGGACCGCGTTGAAGGCTTGGTGCGATTGGCTGGCAAATTGCGCGCCCTGAAGGGGCAGGATTTGGAAGAAGGGGTATCCACCCGTCTGATCGTATATGCAGCCACGTTGATTCAACAGGGCTTGCCCATGGAGCGCGCTATTTTGGCCGCGATGATCGAACCTCTCACTGACGAAGAAGACGTGAAGCGCGGACTGCTTGATCTTGTAACAGCCGTCTTTGGGTGATGCCGGATATGTCCAAGGTTGAGCTGGATCCGCTAGAGCCGGAAGAAACCGTTGGCAAGCTGTGGCATTCCTTTGCCAGCCGGTTGGATGCGCCGGTTGAGCACCATGATGCCAGCGTCAGCCTGTCCGAAATTGAAGGGCGGTTGGCAATTTTCTTTCGCGGCCTGGGTGGCGATCCGGCGATTGAAATCAAACCTGTTGGTGCCGAGGTCAGCCGTCACCGCCTGTCTTTGCGCCGCCGTTTGGGCACCGATGTTGAACGCATGCCGCAAGCCTCATTCGATGGCGAAGCGCTGCGATTGCCAGATAGCATCGCCACCTTTCCCAATCGCGAGGCCAATGCAGCCCTTTATCTGTGGCTGACGGCCTGCGCGGCCCACGCCCCGGAACGCTGTGAGGATGCCGATCCGCTGCGCGCGGATCTTTATGCCATTGCTGCTGCCCGCCATATGACCGAGCGCACATTGCACGCGGCCCCCGGTCTAAGCCCGCTCTATTCTGCGCTTTGCCAATTCACATTGCTTAGTCGCACCCGACCGCAATTGCCCGCCCAAGAGGCCGGGATCGAGTCGCTGATCTTGCATCTATTGCAGGACGGCACAGAGCCCCCTGCCCTTTTGGCTGCGCTTGATGACCCTTCCTCTCTAACTGCGGCCCGTCGCTATCGCCCGTTTTACCCCGTACCGCTTTGGCCTGCGTTGCGGGCGGTGGATTTTTCCGCCCCGTCCGATCTGGAAACCCGTGCCACGGATGGTCGCCCTCCCGAAGAGGGTTCGGACACCGTGCACAAAGCCAAGCGCCACAAGGCGGATCAGGCCGAGCGCAAGGACAGCCTGACTCTGTTCAACTTTGAAACCATCCTGTCATGGGCCGAGTTCCTGAACCTGAACCGCAAGGTTGAAGATGATGAATTTGACAACGCCAAAAAGGCAGCTGACGATCAGGACGAATTGGGCCTTGGGCAAATTTCCAAGGCCCCTGCCACGCGCCTAAAACTGCACCTTGATCTGTCACCAGAAGATGTTGATCGCGAAAGGTTGTCGGGCGTATTCACCTATCCGGAATGGGATGCGCGTGGGAAATGCTATTTGCCCGACCACACACGGGTTTTGGCCAGCGTTGCCGAAGTTGGTGAGGACACGCCGTCCTTTCGGGCTGACATCAAAGCCGTGCGTCGTATCAATGCCGTGAAACGCCAGTTTGAGGCGTTACAACCGGGGCGTATTTTTCTGCATGGCCAACCGGATGGCGACGAGTTGGATCTGGAGGCGGCGGTGCGCTCGCATTCTGATCTGCGGGCCAATGGGGAAGGGTCTGACCGGATCTGGCGTCAGTCCCGCCCACAGCGGCGCGACCTTGCGGTTTCGATCCTGCTGGATATTTCACGCTCGACCGAAAGTGCGGTCACAGGGCGCGCGGTGATTGATATTGAACGTGAGGCACTGGCGGCATTGGCGTGGGGGCTGGATGCTTGCGGTGATGATTTTGCCATTCACGCATTCTCGTCTCTAAAACGGGACCGTGTTTTTATGCTGTCCTGCAAAGAATTTGGCGAACCGATGACCAACAAGGTTGAGGGGCGCATCGGGGCGTTGATGCCGGGGCACTATACCCGCATGGGGGCAGCAATTCGGCATACTGCGGCCGATCTGGCCAAACAGGCCAAAAAGAAGCGGCTGCTATTGGTCATTACCGACGGCAAGCCTAATGATCTGGATCACTACGAGGGCCGCCACGGCATCGAGGATACAGCAATGGCAATCCGCGAGGCGCGGCGGATGGGGCATTCGGTTTATGGGATCACTGTCGAGGCCCGCGACAAAGCATGGTTCAATCGGATGTTTGGTCAGGGTGGATATGCCATTATCGCGCATCCGGACAAACTGACACTGGCTCTGCCGGAAATTTACCGACACTTGGTGGGCGCATGACAGCCCCCTTAACACCAGAACCAACAAGCGTGCTGGATGAGCTGCCGGGCGAATTGATGATGTGGGTTCTGATCGTCAGCGAACTGTTGGTGTTTGGTGCCGGCCTTGCTGCGTTCATGTCGGTCCGCATCACCGACCCTGTTGGTTTTGCCGAAGCTCAGGACCATTTGAACCGCACCGCAGCTGGGGCCAACACAGCCATTCTGGTAACAAGCGGGTTTTTGGCCGCCAAGGCATTGCAACTGCGCAAGGCCGCACAGCGCGGCATGGCACGGATCATGCTGGTCGTGGCAGCGGTTCTGGGGCTGGCATTTTTGTGGATCAAAGCGCTGGAATATCGGGCCGATGCGGCGGCAGGGATCAATATTGATACCAATGCCTTTTTCACATTTTACTACCTGCTAACGGGGTTTCATGCGGCGCATGTGATCGCCGGTATCGTGATATTGTTGTTGGTTGCATGGCGTGATGCGCCGAACAATATCGAGGTCGGGGCAGCATTTTGGCATATGGTTGATCTGGTTTGGGTTCTGTTGTTCCCTGTGATCTATTTGCTGAGGTGACGGGGATGTACAAAGATAAATTGGTTCAGGCGTGGGTTTTTTTGTTGCTCTTTAGTGCCGTCAGTACCGGCGTTGCCGTTCTGATTGACCGTGGCAATACGCAAACGGCAACAGGCTGGATCAACGCAGCGGCAGGTGCGGTCATTCTGGGCTTGGCTTTGATAAAGGGCCGGATCATCCTATCGCGCTATCTGGGACTTGAAAGCAGCCGATTTTGGCGGCGTGGTTTTAACTTTGGTCTGACGATCTACGCACTGGTTCTGTTGGGACTCTATTTGGCCCCTCTTAGCTAGAATCCTTTTGTATGGACATGCGCGCCTGCAATTCCTCGTCGCCCATAGCATAGCTATGCAGCAGGGCAACGTCGGATATAGCAGCGGAATTTTGGCGTATCGTCACACCATGGTTGCGCAGTTTGGCAAATGCGCGTGACAGGCTCTCTGGTTTCATACCCAACCGTCCAGCGATCAGTGTTTTGTCATATGGCAGGGTGATCGTACAAGGCCCCGTGCTGACCGAGCACAGCTCAACCAAAAATTCCGCGACCCGTTGGGCACCGGAAAAGGCTTTGAGTTGTTCAATTTGAAGAACCATTGAGTGCAAATGGTGGAATGTCGCGGCTAAAATTGAAATTGCTATTTTAGGGTTACGTTCAATCATATTGGTTAGAGCATTGGTTGGCAGACACAAAATCTGGCTGTTTGTCACGGTTTCCGCAGCCACCGGATACACTTCTTGGCGCAGAGCAAGCGCTTCGCCAAAACTGTGGCCACCTGTGAAGATACCGACAACGGCCTCTGCCCCGTTTGGGGCGATCCGGTACAGTTTTACCCAGCCCTGAAGCACAATATAAATTGTACTGGCTGGATCGCCTTGGAAAAATATTGTCTCGCCCTGAGAATAACTCTGTTCAATAGTGTGCGAAAGGATCGCATCCGCAGAGTCCTGCGGAAGGCTGGACAAGAAAAGAGATCTCTTGGCGATTTCTTTTGTTTTATCGTCCATAATTCCCTCATACTCCAGTTATGGACAGGCGCGGTTTCTGCGCCAATCCTATTTGCAAAAGCGCCGAAATATTCATTACCAACGCGTAGATCAACGCCGGAATGGCCAATGCTGGGTTCTGCAATAACGACCCGGCAACAAACATCGCAACGGCAACATTTTGCAAAGATGCTTCGACCATAATAGCACGACGGCGTTCTATGCCAAGGCCCAGTAACAAACCTCCGCCACCCGCCAGTGCCAAAGCCGCCAAGTTCAACCCGATTACCGCAGGGCCAACACTGGAAAAATGTGCCATCATTGGCTGCCAATTTTGCAGGAATGTGGCCAACACAATGCTCACGAAAGCCAATTTGGAGGCGGGTTCCAAAATCGCTGCGACGCGCTTTGCCCAAACCGGGCACCAATTGGCCAACGCCATGCCAGCCACCATCGGCACCAGAGCTACACCGATCATCAGCATGCTCATACGGATCAGCCCTGCAATGCCAGGTAATTCTGTTAATCCTGTCAGCACCAGAACAAACGGGATGGTAATCGCGCATAAGGCGGTTGTGACCAGCGTCATTGCCGCTGACAATGCCACATCAGCGCGGGCCAAATAGGCTATGTAATTTGATGTCACCCCACCCGGTGCCGCCGCTACCAAAACCAACCCGACCGTCATCGACTCCGACAGTCCAAACAAACGGGCCAGCAAAATTGCTGTTGCAGGCAAAAGAATCATTTGCACAATTAGGCCGGTGACAAGAGCCCTTGGGTACAAGAACGCCTTAGCCACCTGCGTAAATGAAAGCCGCAGGCCGACCACAAACATTAGCAAGATCAGGCCTAAAGGAAGGAATAAGGCCAGTATGTTAGTCATTTTAACAACCAATTCTGTTCAACATTACGATCTCTAAAGGTAATTCGATGTTGGCAATATGACCTGAGTCAAGGTGTCTGCAGAAGCGATAGCGTATGTGTCATGGAAACCTATCAGGAGAATTTTATGTCGAAACGGCGCAGTTTTTTAATCTCGGCGGGGGCCTTTTTGGGGGCGTCCAGCCTACCGGGTTTCGGCCAACGGCTTGATCTCGATCTTGAGGCAGATACGGCGCAGGACGAAGCACCTGTGCGTCGGCGCTATATGATGGAAGACACCCGCGGCACGTTGGTCAAGGACGAGGATTTCCAAGGGAAATTTGTGCTGATTTACTTTGGTTATATGTCTTGTCCCGATGTTTGTCCGACTACCCTGTCCACCCTTTCCGACGTAATGCAGGAAATGGGCGAGGCGATTGATGATCTGGCTGTGCTGTTTGTCACGGTCGACCCCAAGCGCGACACGAAAGAAAGATTGAGCGAATATCTATCGTTCTTTGACAAGCGCATCATCGGGCTGCGCGGGCCGAAACCCTATACCGACCACATGGTAAAAGCCTTCAACGCGCGCTATGAATTTTATTATCCAGACCCCGAGGACAAGTCCGATTATACTGTGGATCACACAGCCTCGGTTGCGTTTGTCGACCCGTATGGCAACCTGATCAAACGCTTCCCCCACGGCATGCCCTCCAAGGTTATTACCGCAGATATCCAGGACATCATGGCTTCTGCGAGAATAGAATAAGAATGCGCCGCCGCCATTTCATCTCGCTTGCAGCAGGTTTTGCAGCTAGCCCCAGTTTTGCTGCAGGCAATCCACTACCTGCCGTGGCAAGTGTGCGACCCGTTATGCCGCCGCGGGATGTGGCCGAATTGATCATGACCGATGTTGAGGGGGCCCGGGTATATTTAGGTGAATATTCAAACCGCATCGTTGTGCTAAACTTCTGGGCCTCTTGGTGCGCACCCTGCCGCCGTGAAATGTCCTCGTTGTCGCGGTTGGCCGCACTGGTTGATCCGGCCGAGATTGTAGTGCTTCCGCTATCTTTTGATAAACCCAGCCCAGCCCCCGCACAGCGTTTTTTTGAGCAAGAGGGTATCACCAATTTGCCAATCCTAATGGGAGAGGCGCAAAATATGGAAACGGTTCTTGGCTGGGGGCTTTTGCCAACCACAATTGTTTTGAACAAGTCTGGACAGCATGCTTACACGATCAAAGGCGATGCCATTTGGGACGACAGTGCAACGCTGAAATGGTTATACTACTTAGCGACCTAGACCAGATCGGAACTTTTGAACCGCCAATAGCCGAGGGCAGCAAAACCAACCCCCAGCGCTGTCGGATAGATCAACGCCCAAGCGACATATCCGGTCACCCCGAAAAAATCGAGGATCACATAGGACGCTGGCCCCAGCAAAATAAGCTGTGGGTCAAACAAGATCATCGAGGCGGTTCGGAAGCTTTGCAGCGGATTGGCCAGCGCCACCGCGATCACGAAATCAGGCGTGAACTGAGCTTTGATCAGCACCGATAGTAGTAAAAGGTCCAGCAATGCGACCAGCAACAGCCAGATCACCATAGACGCGCCCAAAGCAACCTCAGTTGAGCGCGACACTGTTGAGAGCAAGAACCCTAGCCCCAGAAAACAGACCGACAGGGCCGCAACCAGACCGGCATACAGGCCCACATGGCGCCATGGTATTTCATGGCTATTCATAGCCCCATAGACCGCCGCAATCGCCAACGCCACCAGCACCGGCGCAAGGATCAACACCAATCGGGCAATAAACCGGCCCCAGAACCAAGCCTTCAAGCCAACCGGAAAGGCCAGCATATATTCCAGATTTCCAGCCTCGCGGTCGCCAACCATCGACCTTGCCGTGACCACGATGATGAACAGCGGCAACACCGCCATTGCGATCTGGATATAGGTCACCAGCAGACGTGACAGGCCAGTAAAGCCCAAAACACGGCTTTCCGAAACACCTGTCAGGATCAACAGCAACATCAAACCGATCAACACCAGTGAATAAAAATGGAACCAGCGCGAGCGCAAGCTTTCGGTCAGCTCCAGCCGGATCATCAGCCCGAGCGAGGCCTGCGGTCGTGTGATCATTCGGTTTTCCAATCTTCTTGGGCTAGGCATCCGGTCGCCAATCCCCGCAATAAAACAGTGGCCCGCATCACCTCAAAGGTGACGGTTCCGGCCTGATGGGTTGGCACGGCGGCATAGCCGTAATCCATCGGGCTGATGGTGTCGGGGATGTAATAGGAAGTGCGTGCATCCAACCAATCCGCACCAGTATTGCTGTCCATCACCCAGAATTCTACATCTGGATCGGCTTTCCATTCTTGGACTGACAACCAATGCACAGCGTCACCAATATCATCGAATTTCAGCAGTTTTTTGTCCGGCCCACCGCGCACTTCTGCGGCATAGCGGGCATCCGAAATGATCATACCACAGATTGCACAGGTCTCACGGCCCCAGCGAATATCTTCGGGCCCTTCGGTCTGCTCCTTGCAGGCGGCCAGTAATGGTGCAGTAGCCAACAGGCCCAAAATGGTACGGCGGTTAGGGTTACAACGACACATGTTTAATCCCCATTCTTTTCACCGGTATCCAGCGACAGATGGTCAATCAGGCTGGCATAGCGTGACAGCAAGCCCAAAAATCTGAGCGTATCGCCCGCAGGGATTTGGCCCGCATAATTCAGACTGTCATTGGTCTCGGTGAAGCCCCAATCAATGAGAGCTGCACCAAACGTTGGATGCGCATTGGCCAATCCAATCCGACATTCGCGGAAAATCCCGGCCTTCAAACGGTCGACCACGGAATCGTCCAGCACAACAGCCCCTCGATCCAATTCGATCACCCGATTGACCAGTGACGCCACTTCCTCCAACCGGTGCGATGCGATCAACATCGAACAGTCCTTGCGAGCAGCCAGCAAATCAATGAATACAGCCCGTGCGGCGGGGTCTAGATTGGCAGCGGGTTCATCAAAAATCAGCAAATCAGCATCGCGCGCCAATGCGATGGTCACAAGGATTTTCTGCTTTTGTCCGCCTGACAAACGGTAGAACGGGCGCTTGCCGATTTCATCCAGATCAATCCCCATTTGTCCGGCAATGTCCTGCATCCCCTTGCGGCTGGCCCCTGCCCCTTTTTCAGCAAAGCGCAGCAAGTCCGTAACAGGCAGGCGAAGCGGCGGCGGCAGTTGTGGCACAAAAGCGATCCGCGAGAGCGTATCAACATCACGGCGCGCCGTGGTGGCCCCTTCGAACTGGACGTTGCCTTGATAGCGGTAATGCCCAAGCAGGCAGCGAAAAAGGGTGGTTTTGCCAGCCCCGTTTGATCCAATCAGTGCGATCCGGTCGCCAGCGTTGATCGACAAGGTCAACTCGTCCAGAACCGCGCGCCGTTCAAAGCGCTTGGTCAATCCTTTGATGTCAATAATACCCATTGCCTAAATCACCTTGTCCAGACCGCGTAACGTAAAGCTAAGCGCCTCTTGAGGGCAAGCGTCAATGCACAGCCCGCAACGGGTGCAATCAGGTGAGATATAATCAATATCGTTTTGCGCATATCCCAGCTTGGTTATCTCCAGCACATGCGGCACCAGACATACGGCGCGGCATTCGCCCTCGTGCACACATTTTGACAGATCGTATTTGATCTGTACGGGGGCTGCCGTTCCGATCAGACCATAAGTCAAACCCATCGGGCAAATATATCGGCACCATGCACGGCGGGTAAAGAATATCTCGAACCCCAACAGGAAAATCACCCAGACCAGCGCCACAGTCGGCCCGTAAATCAGCGCACGGCTGACAATGCCGATCGGGTTGACGTACTCATAGATTGTCAAGCCGCTTAGGAAAGTCAGGACCATGAAAATCACCCATAAAACCACCCGCATTCCTCGATGAAAGGGGTGGTCCTTGACCCAGCCACGTTTGGCCAAAAACAGATGTATGGATTCAGCCCATTCCGCCAACAGATGATAGGGGCACGCCCATGAGCAAAACGCACGCCCGCCGAAAAACCACCATAGGATTACTACCGTGACCGTGCCGATCAACAGGTTCAGCACCAGGTCTTTGTAGGCCAGTGTCACCATGATGGCTGAGGTCGGATCAGCCATGTGAAACCCCAGAAAGCGCGAGGCGGTCATTGCGCCTTCGACCAGTTGCACATCCCACGAGAACGAGACCACAAACATCAGGTTGATGAAGATGATTGAAAACCAGCGGATGTATTTCCACTTGTTTGAAACCAGCGGGTATTCTTGTTCATGGGCAATAATTTCGCGGCGCTTGGAACTTTCTGCGGGGGTTTTTTGAAACTTTTTCATTTCCCGCGCCGCATCTGTTTCTTCGTGTTTGTCAGGCCGACGCGGTTGTGCCCCGAACATCATCGCCAGCTTGTGCAGATACCATCTTATCATGCTGATCTCTCCTGACTTAGCTCGGTGTCAATGATGATCGCGGCCGGAGCGGTTGGACACATCATTTCGCAAGTCCCACACCCCACACATTTGTCGGTGATGGTTGGAATGTGGCGGTTGTCGCTTGCGTCATTCGAAAGCGCCACTAACGAAATCGCCCCTTCAATCGGACATTCGCGCACGCATAGGTCACACAGTTCCAACTCGTAAGGGTGATCCGCCACCTTGATAGGCACCCAACGGTCAATTTCTTCATAGCGCAACATACCTTGAAAATCGGGCCCCTGCACCACACCACTAAACCCCTGCCCCTTCATTGCCAGACAGCTGTCAGGCCGCGCCAGACGGGCGATACCCATTGTCACTTCTTCTTTGGCGGCGATATCGTGGCTTAGGGCACCCGTTGGGCAGGCCAGCACACATTGCACCGCGTCACAGGAAAAATCACAGGCCTGTTTGCGCGGATCAATATAGGGCACGCCCATTCCATACCCCTCATCCCCGTCGCCCAGAACGATCGCCTCAACGGGGCAAACCTGCACGCATTGGCCGCACTTGATACAGGCCGCCAAAAAGTCATCCTCGACAATTGCGCCAGGCGGGCGTAGCCGGTCAAACAAACGGCTCAGCACCGGATAAAACCCCACAAGTGAGGCGGTCACCACCGCAACGCCCGCCCCTAATGATCGCATGATCATCCGGCGACGCTCCAACTCGCGGCGTGTCAGGCGTTTCTTCTTGATGGGTGCTGGGGTTGGCGTCTCGTTCATTGCAACATCTCCAGCGCGGATTTTGGGGTTTGAATTTCTTCGGCACGCGTTGCAGGGTCTATCAAGGGGGCGCTTTCACGCATCAGCAAGCGCGGCTCAGTAAACGGTGCCAGACGTTCGACAAAATCAAGTGCCGCCAACGCAAACCCGCCGCGAAAGAACGACGCATGCGGCACCTCCATCCAGAGGCGATCCGCGTAGTTGTAGATTTCGTAAGGCACATCGCCAACACCATCAGCGTTTTTGTCAAACCCGGCGTAGTCATCCCAGTGGTTGCCATTCCAACCTTCGCGCATTGCAGTGCCACGTCCACTTACGGATATTTGGGTAAAGTTCGACAAAAACGAATTACCGGTAAAATTGTTACCGGTCCAGTCGTTCAAAAAATCAACGCCGACCCCGTTGTAAGCGATGATGTTATCCTCAAATCGGTTGGGTTTTTCAGGATCCCAAGGTGACGGGTCCAGATAGATACCTTTCGCGTTGCCGATGAAATCATTGCCCACGATAGTCGCGCCCGAACTTTCCTTGAACCCGATGCCAACCCCTGATGCGCCCCACGAGCGCAATACCTTATTGCCAAGCACAGTGATATCATTGGCGTACATCAAAAATATGCCAACCACACAATCGCTGATCTCGTTATTCTTGACGATGTTATTATGGGCATACATGAAATGGACGCCGTAGCGCCCATCGCGGATGGTGTTGTTGCGGATCATGTTGCCGTTGGAATACCAGATCACAAAATCCCGCGCATTTCTAATGGTGTTATCTTCGAACACATTGTCGTTAGAATACCAAACCCGCAGACTGTCACCGCGCATCTGCAGCGGTGTGTTGGCCGGATCGATGGTCACCCGGCGGATAACATTGTTGTTGGACTGTTTCATATTGATGCCAAACAAGGTGCCTTCAATGCGCAAATCCCGCAGCACATTGTAGTTTCCCTGAATGTGCACACCTGCGTCGATATTGGTGAAAAATCGACCCGAGTTCCTGATCGTCAGGTTTTTCAATGTCGCCCCATTGGCCTCGATAATAACGACCGTGCCTTCGCCGCCGCCGTCAATCACCACGCCCTTGTGCCCATCCAGCACGATATTGCGATTGATGGTGATCCGTTCGGAATAGACACCGGCGGGCGGCGTCAGTTCGGCACCATCAGCAGTGGCATTTATCATGTCCTGCAACGCGCCTGCCGACACATGGCCGGCAAGCAATATGGCAATCAGGCTGCCAAGCGTTTTGAGGAAAAAGGACTGCATGACGACATTACATCCGCACAGCAGCTTCCCCTGCCAGCCGCAACTGTTTGAACCGGACCAGTCCGGCCAACAGCAACGCTGCAGAAGAAGCGAGCATCAAGCCAAAACCGATTGCCGGATAGGAATGTGTTGTGAATTGCGCCACTTTACCATCGCCAAACACCGTTGGCATAAACGGTTTCAGGGTAAACGCCCCCATGGAATTCAGGCTGTGCCCGTACCACCATAACCAACCCGCATATTCGGCCAAAAACCCGACCGGCAGCGCCATCGGCACCAAAACAAGCAACCAGTAAAATGGCGAGCGCACCGACCATGCGGCAAAGACCATCAGCGCCATGAAGGCAATGACCACTGCATATAGAATCTGCGCCGCCGCATCCATTATGGCAACCAGAGGGTCATTGCGGGACGGCTCGTTAAACCAGCGCGCCAGCGATTTACCGTAATGCCATTTGAACACCTGCATTAGTGATCCGTTCCAGTCTTCTTGTTTATCGGCAGGGCGTTTGAAATTGTCGACATTATAGCTGCGTCGCAGATTATCCAGTAGCGCGGCTTTATCACCGCTAGCGTTGGCTGCTTCCAATTCCTCTGCGTTGCTTTCATCAAGCGATCGTTGGAGCATCTGCACGATCGGGGCAAGATTGCGGTTGGTATCCCCCGCGTCCTGCCCCAGCGACAGAACCATGCCGCTGAGGTAATTTGTTGTATGCAGTTTTGCGCCGTTTTGGCCGAACAGGGCCATCGTCATCCAGACAGCTATGGCACCATAGCCCAGCACCGACACAGCCAGTCGTAGCTTGCGCCCAGGGGTCGCAAAGGCCACGGCCATCATCGCCAGCATTGCAAACAGGAAGGGGGAGAACGCCTTTTCAACCGGGCCACCCGACGCGATCGGATACATGCCAACATAGTGGTTGATCGTGTCCATCTCGTGCACACAGTCTAGGGCTTCGGTTTCTACCACTTCGTCGCTATCGCGAATGACACAGCCGTTCTGCACGCTGTCCATGTGAAACAGGATGCGGATCCCTTGTGGGAAGGTTGCTTCGGGGTAGTTGGGCGCGGTTAATGAAACCCACCACCCAGGCGAAAAGAAAGCGGCCCCCATAAGTGCCACTGAAATAAGAACCAGCACGCGGTAGATAATTCCACGGCCTGAAAATGTCGCCTGTTCCATTGCAAACCTGCCTAAAATCTAAAATGTTTCTCGGACAGGCAGAGCTGTCCGAGAGATGTATTTGTCCCGGATGGAAAGGATTACCAGTCGTAATCTGGATTAACCCAGCCCGCTTCACCAACCTTGTCTGCAGGTGGTTTTTGGCGCGATACATAGTCCAGAACAGCCGCCATATCAGCATCCGAGAACCCCTCGATCTGTTTCACCATATCAGGGTTTGCATTGCGTCGTTTTCCATCACGAATCCATTCAAATTGGCGGATCAGATAGTTGTAGTGCTGGCTCTGAATAAGCGGATAGAATTTTTCCGCATTCCCTTCACCATTTTCACCATGACACTTCACACAGTTGTCTTTGTACAGCTGTTCACCCAGCGCCAAATTGTCGCCTGCCCCCTTGCCATTTTCGGGGTTCATTGGCAATTTCGAGATATAGGTCGCCACGTCCATGATTGACTGTGCGCCGCCAATTTCGCTGGGCAAGGCAAAGGGATACATTGTCGGGTTATCGCGGTTTTGCGCCCGAATATCAGCCAGCTGTTTGATGATAACGCTTGGATGTTGGCCCGACAGCTGCGGGAACGTGCCATCCGGCAACCCCCAACCATTTAGCTGGTGGCAGGCTGAACACACCTCGTAGGTGTAGATGCCATTATCATGGTCAGGCGTAAGGTGTATGGCCTCATCCTGCTCACCGCCAGCAGTGTTCCAGCCTTCGGCTTCGGTGCCTGCAGCCATTGCTGGGCCAGCCAGAACAACAAGCAGGGCCGCGATGGCCGTTGTCATTTTGTTTTTCATGTCGCGCATCCTTTCAGGTAGCTTAGTCTTCGTTGCGGTCGATTTGCGAAAGCCATGTGGCCATCGCTGCGATATCGTCATCATCTGCACGCTTGATCACGCCAAACATCAGTTTGGCCTTGCCGCTGGTGCGCACTTTGTCGCGCAATTCGGTCATTTGGCGGATTAGGTAGGTGCGATCCAGGCCCGCGATGATTGGGTAAATCTTGTTAGAGGCCTTCTCGCCCTCTTTGCCATGGCATGAACGACAGCCCAGCTTTTTGTATACTTTGGCACCCGTGGCTAATTCGTCCTCGGTGGGGGCCGGATCCAGCACCTCGACGGGGGCCGGTGGTTGGGCTGCCAGATAGGCAACAACATTTTTCATGTCATCTTCTGACAACAGGTGCATGATGTCGGTCATACCCTGTACATAGGCGTGACCTGTATCAGGATCGACACTACCCAAGCGCTCTCCAGATTTGATCGCCTTTAGCTGCGCCAAAAGGTATTTTTCATTTTGTCCGGCTAGAACCGGAAAGCTCAAAATTGCTTTGGCCCCATTTCGGCCATGACAGGCCAGACAGGTTTTTGTCATATAAACCCGTTTGCCATCTTTGATTTCGTCGGCTTGAACGGGCATCGCAGTGAATGACGCTGCGCCCAGAAAAAGTGCGGCAAGTATCGCGCGCATATCGTGTCCTGACTATAATGATTAACGCTTGAACGGGCGGCAGTTCTCACCGCCACCCGCAGTATTATGTGGAAACATTACTCAGATTTGACGGCGTCATGCTCATCAAGGAATGTTTTGGCACGCAGGCCAATATCCGCGGCTTTCACTTGATACTGCCAATGCTGACCGGCCCAAAGAGTGGCGTTTTGCCAATCGCTCTCGCCCGCAGCAGCTTCGGCTTTGGCCTTGGCATCTGCAGCAAAGTTCAGCTGGTCAACCGCGTCCTCTACCAGCGACACAACTTCGGGGAAGTCCTTATAGTTGTGCGACGTGATATAGCCAACAACGCTGTCGATAACGGCTTGGGTGTCAACGTTTGTTTGCACCTGTTTGTTATAGTCAGCTTCGGTATAGGCCTGACCTTCGGACACTTCTTCACCCTCTTCGACGTAGCCCGCTGGTTTCACAACCAGATAGCCTTCCATCTCGAGGTGAAGTGCCGAACAGAACTCGGTGCAATAGAACGAGAATACACCAGCTTTGTCAGCGACGATCGAAGCTGTCGCAGTTTTACCCGGCTCTAGCGACAAGTTCACGTCATATGTCGAAACCGAGAACCCGTGGGTTTCATCTTCGGCACGTTCCGAGTTGGTAATGATGAAGTTAACAGTATCGCCTTCATTTACCTCAACAATTTCCGGAGTAAAGTGCGAACGGATCGCGGTCATGTAAACATTGACCGTAGTTCCGTCACGTTCGATACGTTCCGAACCCGGGCGCGTTGCCCCTTCGTGCTTGCCACCTGTCCGCGAGTTGGTACCGTAGCGATAACGCACCAGCGGTTTCAGTTTATCAGCCGCAATCGCAGTCGCGTAATGCGGCTCGCCCAAGGGAATTGGCATATCATAAAGCAATTCCATTTTGTCACCAGAGATATCGATCAACTGGTGGTTTTGTGGGTGCAGCGGACCAACAGGATTGAACCGGTCAATCGCCAGTTTGTTCAGTGAAATTAGGTATTTACCTGCTGGATGAACTGATTCACCCTCCATCGCGACAAGGTGACCAACGTTATAGTGGATCGAGATCTTGTCCAGAACCTTGCCTTCGCAATAATCCCATTTAACAATCTGGCTGTCCACATACAGCGATGTATAGATGACGCATTCTTTGCTGTCATACTGGTTGTGCAACGGGCCTAGACCCAGCGGAACCTGCACATGCAGCGCGTCTTCCATGGCGATGATCGGCAGGCCATATGGGTCCACACTCGAGAAGTTCTTGGCCTCAACAGCTGCCATGATTTTCTCGAATGAATAAACCGACGCAGTGACGTCGAGTTTACCGCCAACAACGATGAATTTACCATCAGGCGAAACATCCACACCATGCGGTGATTTTGGCTCGGCGATCAGGAAAATCAGATTTTCTTCAACAGCCGTTTCCATTGAAATAACCGGATGGTCATTGATCAGGCTAAACTTGCCAGCCTTGTAAACCTCTTCGGCTTTACGCCAGTTGATCACATGCAGGAAATCGGTGTCGGCTTGCGAACAGCCAGCCTCGAATGGCGGACGCCCGCTTTCGATGCCACCCACATAACGTTCCGCACAGAACGAGTTGGTGAAGGACCAGCCATCAGAAACCAGCTTACCAGCATCGGTCAAATCCTGCGTGTAGGGTGGCAATTCCAGCGAGAAACTGTTTTCAGGCTCGATACGGCCTTTTTCGCGGTTGAACTTCCAATAGGTAATCGCCCCACGATATTTTTCATTGAACTGCGACAGCGGCGCGAAACCACGGCCCAGAATGCCAGGATATTGTGCAGCCTCGATCACATACTCAGTGTTCGGGGTCACAAATGTGCCACCGTGCTCTGATTGCAGGATCGGGTTAACGACAATTTGCTGGGTTTCAAAGTCATGCAACGAAATCACGCCAACACGTGGTGCCGATTTGTCGTTGATGAACAGCCACTCGCCGTCCAGATCACCGTTGGTTTCCGAAATCGCCGGGTGGTGAGTATCACCCCAGGTCAGCTCGCGCCCATCAATGGCACCGCTTTTCAGAATCGCCTTTGACTCTTCGTCAAAACCGTAGCCCTGCCATGGTTCCGGTGTGAAAACCGAGATGTATTTCAATAGGCGCATCGAAGGCACGCCGTATACGATGACTTGCCCTGATTGGCCGCCAGACGAGAACACGATGAACTCGTCGCGGCCTCCGGTGGGTGTAAAGGTTTTAGCCGCAGAAAGCAGGTCCTTTTGGCTAAGACCCCTGCGTGCCATTACTTCATCCAGTGTCTCGGCGGGCAGCGCTAATGCAGTTGCCGCCAGACCCAAAGAAGCCACAGCCGCCATGTTGGTAAAGCGTTTGCTTATGGTCTGTTTCATTTTCTGTCCTCGTAATCCGGGCTGCGATAGTCGCGTACTAACACCGAGGCCCGGACACCAGTGTTGCTCAAAAATGAACACAGCTATGGTTCAAATCTGATTATGTGAATTCGATCACAAAAAAGAGAGGCTCTCCTTGACCATAGTCAAAGAGGTTGGTTTTTTTTGCGTTATCTTCGAACTGAAAACACTCAGACTTTGGAATAGGATCATGATCATGAAACGCCGAGCATTCACCATTATAGCGGTTACTACGTTGATTTTTAACGCAATTCCAACGGTGGCCCAAGACGCAAAAACTGTGAATTTGGAGATCACGGGGGCTTTTGCGCGGGCCTCGCCCAAAATGGTTTCTGCCGGGGCCGGATTTATGACCATTCGGTCGCTTGGCGATTCGGATCGTTTGATCGGCTTCTCCTCACCCGCCTGCACGCAACCCGAGCTTCACACCCACGTCCACGACAACGGGATGATGCGGATGCGTCAGGTTGATGCCGTCGATATTCCCGCTGGTGGCGTAACAAAGCTGGAGCCAGGCGGGTTTCATTTGATGTTCATCGGGCTAACCGGCAAACTGGTCGAGGGGGAAACCGTTGATGTCACGCTGACCTTTGAAAAAGCTGGGATGGTCAGCATCACCCTGCCGATCAAAAAGTCGGGGGCTATGAATTAGCCCCCTGCCCTCACCCACCATGCGCCAGCAATGCCCAGCAGCAACAGGCCTTGAAACCCGACCGTCCCAGCAATAAGGCGATTGAGGCGGGATGAAATCGGCGTTCGGGCCATGGTTGTGATCAGGACAGCTCCAAGACCCAATGCCGGCAACAGGGGTAACAGGCTTTTAAAATCGCTGGCTGATAGCCCAAATCCACCGATTAACGCCGCAATCAGCAATCCGCCATAAAGCCTGCGTGTGGCTGCCTGACCAATCAGAATCGCCAGCGTACGCCGTCCCGCGATCTGGTCTTGTTCGCGGTCACGGTGATTGTTCAACAATAGAACCGCCGCAGCAGGAAAACCCGTGATAACGCCCACCGACAACACCAAGGCTGACACGGGCTGACCGTGCAGATACACGGTTCCAGCCACCGCGATGACCCCGAAAAACAGAACCACCAGCCCTTCACCCAATGCCGTATGTGACAAGGGCCGTGGCCCCATGGAATAAAAATACCCAAGCCCCAGCGATACCAGCCCAATGGCAACAATGGCCCAACCGCCAATCATCGCCAGCCAAACCCCAATCAATGCCGCAATCGCAAAGGCAAATAAGGCCGCGCGTCGCACCAAACTAGCGTCGAGCAGGCCAAGACCGGTCATGCGGGGTGGCCCCAACCGGTTCAGTCCGTCCGCACCACGGCCCCCATCTGCGGCGTCATTCCACAGGTTCGTACCAATTTGAATCGCTGCGGCGGCCAGCATTGCCGCCAGCATAATCTCTGGGTGCCATCCGCCGGACAAGGCTGCCAGCCAGCTCCCTGCCGCAACGGGTGCCAACGAAAGCCCAAGCGTTTTCACCCGTGCCGCGATAAACAGTAAAATCGGCAGCGGCAAATGCGCAAGCTTGTCCACGGCTTGTGTGGAAATGGCAGATTGTGATGTTGGTGATTTCATTTTTTCACAGCAACATGCAGCACGGCGACCCCGAACATGAATGCGCGCTGCTCAATGGTTCTAAGCCCTGCCCTTTCTAGCGCGCGAGTTACATCCTCCGCCGCTGGAAACAAGGATATGGAGTCGACGAGATACGTGTAAGCGCTCCGGTCACGTGCGACCATTGCGCCGATGGCTGGAATGATAAACCGTGCGTGCAGCCCGTAAAACGGTGCAAACCAGCGGGCAGGTTTTGAAAACTCCAACAACACAAGACTGGCCCCGGGGGTCAAAATGCGCGCGGCTTCGGTCAGACCACGCGCAGGATCGGTCATATTGCGCAGACCAAAGGCCAGCGTTACTGCGCCAGCCGTTTCGTCTTTCAATGGCAACGCCTCGGCCTCGGCCAGTAGATAGTCCACACTGCCGCCGCCGCGTTGCTGCGCGATTTCGAGCATCCCGTCGCTCGCATCGGCAATAATAACTTTTCGGTCCGAATCCGCGGCCTGAACTCCAAAAGCAATATCACCGGTCCCACCTGCTAGATCGATCAATGGTCCATCAAAACCCTCCAGCCGCCTCAGCGTCACCCGAACCATCGCACGTTTCCATAACCTGTGTAGGCCAAAACTCATCAGATCATTCATAAGATCATAGCGTGGAGCAATCCGGTTAAACAGCGAACGCACGGCGTCACGCCGTCCATTTTCATCCACCTGCTCAATACCAAAGGTTTCGCGCAGTTTGTCCAAATCGGTGACACGGTTTGGTGTTTTCGTTCGGGCGCGTTCTGCCATAGAATCGATCTCCATTTTGGCTGCGTATACCAGATGCCCATAGGGTATCGTCAACTTATTCTCTGGGCACCCAGCAGTAGGCAATACGTTCCAGCCAATTGGAGAATCTTTCGTAAGACGGGATTCTTTCGATGGGTAACATGTTCCCAAACACACCAAGAATGCTCATAACATATATGAAGAATCAATTGGTTTGGCGGGTTTACAGCTGTAAACTCGAATAGAGCGTTGAGGCTCATGTAGGGATTTAGGGCGGAATAGGCACTAAATATACAGAAAATCGTTGACTTAGAGTCTAGAATCGCAGCTCTTACCAGCAAGTGGCGCTAAAAAGTCCATATTGATTAAATTGAGGCAACCATATGATTTCTGTAACACCCATCGAATCCGAGAAACCTTCAGAACTCGCCATCGATATATCGGAACGTTTGAACGCCGCAATCAGAGAACATCTTCTCTCTGCTTTTGCACCAAACAACATCAAAACCCTGCGCAGCTTCCCTGCCCTTGAGGCCGCCGAACTGCTCGGCGTTTCAGGTCAGTTCATGCGCAAAGTTCACGGCGAGGGCACCGTTCCTGAACCCAAAGAGATTCGCGGTGGCCGTCGTTACTACACCGCCCAGGAGATCTGGGATGCGCGTCAGATTTTGGAGCGCACTTCTCGCACCAAGGGGCGATATTTGCCCGGTCGTAAAGAGGGTGAAAAACTGCAGGTTTGGCAATTGATGAATTTCAAGGGTGGCAGCAGTAAAAGTACAAGCACAATCCACATTGCTCATTTTTTTGCTTTGCATGGTTACCGCGTTCTAGCGATCGATCTGGACCCGCAAGGTTCGCTTACGTCTATGTGTGGCATCAGCCCCGAGATTGAGTTTGATGGTCTCACCATCTATGACGCTATCCGCTACGATGATCCGGCACCCATGCAAGATGTGATTATTCCCACCTATTTCCCTGGCCTGTCGATTGCGCCGTCCCGTTTGCTTTTGTCAGAGTTTGAAACCGAATCCGCGGTGCATTCAAATCCCGACCAACCTTTTTTCACCAGAATTAGGCGCGCCCTCACCCAGGTTGAGGATCAGTATGATATCGTATTGATGGACAGCCCGCCCCAGCTTGGCTTTTTGACAATTGCTGGAATGGCGGCTGCGACATCATTGATTGTGCCTTTGACCCCATCGATGCTGGACGTATCATCAACCGCACAATTCCTAGAATTGGCCGGAGCCTACATGGGAGTCATTGAGGATGCTGGGGCGCAGCTACAATACGATCACTTCAAATTCTTGATCACGCGCGACGAACCTACTGACGTGCCGTCTCAACAACTGACATCGTTTATGCGCGCGCTATTTCAGGACCGTGTAATGACGGCAACGGCGCTTAAAAGCACGGCCATCAGCGACGCCACAATGCTCAAACAATCGATCTATGAGGTCGTGCGTTCAGAAATGACGCGGGCGACCTATGACCGTGCCAAGCAGTCAATGGATGCAGTCGGCAGCGAGGTCGAGACAATGATACACCAATCATGGGGGCGTGAATAATGGCGCGTAAATCTCTTCAAGACCTTACCGGTATTGCAAACACCATCGCACGTTCCGGAGCCAAACCAAAGAAAAGCACGCCGATGAGCAACGCCCCTGCCCTAGGCGCCCTTCAAGGATCGCTCTCTGCAATTCGCGAGATTGACCCAAACCTGATTGACGATTGGGGGCCACTGGATCGGCTCGACGCGTTTACAGCTGTAAACACCGAGGATGATAGCGATGGGTTTGACACCTTGATGTCCAGCATCAAGGAAGATGGCCAGCAGGTCCCCATTTTGGTGCGCAGAGCAGGCACTGAAGGGCGCTTTGAGGCCATCTATGGACGACGACGCCTAAAGGCTTGCCGCGAGCTGGGCATCAAGGTGAAAGCAAATGTTCAAGAGATTGACGATGCAACGGCCCTTTTGGCAAAGGGATTGGAGAACGCAGCACGCAGGAACCTGTCTTTTTATGAAAAGGCGCGTTTCGCGGTGGCGATACAGGGCGCAGGTCATGATACCGCGACTGTGCGCAAGGTTCTCAATTTGTCGCCATCTGGCCTCTCTCACCTGACCAAAGTGACAGACAATGTGCCCCGAGAAATCGGCGATCTAATCGGTGCAGCGCCTAAATCGGGGCGCCCTAAATGGACGTCTCTGGCCGAAACCTTTGAGAACGGAAAGCTTGCCGTTGCCACAGGAGTTGCATTTCTGTCCAAACTCGGCTCCGCCATCCCGTCTGACGAACGCTTGGACTTGCTCCTAAAGGACATCGTCCGGCGCGGTGCGCGGCACGACGACGTGAAAGAGGTTTCGCCGATCGAGGGTGTTTCAATCAAATCCGGCAAAGGATCAATTGCAGTCACCATCAAAAGAGCGGGTGCAAACGCTGCCTTTGCCGAGTGGTTGGACGGCCGAATTGAGAAAATCATCAAGGAATCCTACCATGAGTTTACAACTGTAAACTCAATGGATGACACCAGAGGCTAGAGCAGAAAGGAGAAAGGCGCATAAAGAAACCCCCGAAACCGGAGTTTCGAGGGCTGTAGCGCAAAAGCGCAGGTTAGATTTGACACCTAAACCGTAGCAGCCCCTGATTCACGAAACAAGAAAAAACGCTCTTGGGCGACTGGGAAATCTTTGTCTGCCAATAAATCATGAAGCAATTTGGAACCACTCCGGATGGAGTAATCGAGAGGGCAACTTCTCGGGACGATAGAGATTTGCCAAAAATGAAACATACAGGTTGGCGTAAGCCTACACTGTGTCTTGGCATTGCAGAACAGCATGCAAAAGCCGGGGAAAGGGTAAGTATATCCAAGAACAAAGCCTTATTAGCGGCAAAACGTGTCGCGGCACACATTGGCCTAAAGGCTGGTGACATGATGTTGCTCGATACCTTTGGGGCATTCACCAAACCGCAGGACTGGGAACAAGGCAGGCGGCCGATTGTCTGGGCCTCTAATGCCTATTTGATGGAACAGACGGGGTTTTCCCTCTCGGCCCTTAGACGGCACGCTCGGCGCCTCGTTGACGCCGGCTTGATCGCCTTCAAGGACAGCTCAAACGGTAAACGCTGGGGCCACAGAGACGCACAGGACTACATTATCGAGGCCTACGGTTATGACCTATCGCCTTTGGCGGCCCGTGCGGAAGAATTCCAGCACCTATTCGCACAGATTCAGGACGATCGGCAGCTCTGTCAGCGCACCAAGCGGCAAATCACCATCACGCGGCGCATTATCCGCGCCAAGGTTGAGCATGCCCGCGAATGTGCTCTACAGGGCCCCTGGAAAGAACTCACAGAGAGCTTTGAAGCCCTCCTGAAGCGTCTGCCACGTACCAATGCAACACCTGAGCGCCTGCTGGACATGCTGGAGTGGCTCACAGAGCTTAAGGCAAGTGTCGAGAATGCCTTCTCAGCAGCTTTTGAGCACGAGGGTGAAGTTGTGGAAAACATCCGCCAAAACAAAGAACAAGTTACAAAGAATACTAAAGAAATGGCACCCAAGGGCATCAATAATGGCACTCATATACTATATACTAAACAACTTAATCCTGTAACTAGTAGAACCTTAAACGAAAGAGCGCAGAAGCGGGTAGCTCAAAAACCACCCCGGCCTGAACCAGTGGAAAGCGAAGTTGTTAATTGGAGCACTTTTGGTAAAAAAGGTCAAAAATCAGAGATCGATTTGGCGACGGTCATGCAAGCCTGCCCGGATTTTGCCGAAATGGCTCACGAATTAGGTGGGTACGTCAACAATTGGGCCGAACTGCACCGCACCGCAGGGCAACTCCGACCGATGATAGGTATATCTGAACCGGCTTGGAACATTGCCCAGGAACGGTTGGGGCCACAGATTGCTGCGGCAGCTATTGCATTGATTTACGATAAATATAACGCTGGAGAAGTGGCCTCACCGGGTGGCTATCTGCGCGGAATGGTCGAAAAAGCCGGGGCAGGGGAGCTGCATCTGAATCGCAGTTTCTATGGCCGCTTGACTGAAGTTAAGGCGGCATGATGGCAAAGTGTCTGGTTACAATGATCGATAAATATTTCTGTCATTGACGGTAATTGAGCATTGGCATATATTGCCAATAAGGAGAAATTACCATGGTTACCCGAAATATTGTCCTCACAGACACGCAAGATCAGCTGGTTCAGGCGTTGGTTTCATCTGGGCGCTACCAGAACGCCAGTGAAGCTCTAAGAGCGGGTCTTCGATTGTTAGAGCAGGAAGAAGCTGGGTTGATGCACATTAGGGAAGGGCTGCGAGAAGGTCTTGCCCAAGCTGATCGAAGCGATTTAGCCGAAGGCTCTGGCACAGAAGCCATTCGACGGGCATTTGCACGTGCGCGCGCTGAACATTGAACCGATCGTTTCGTCTAACACGCCGTGCTGAGAACAGCCTGGTCGACATTGCACTTTGGACAATTGAAACTTTCGGACAGCATCAAGCGGACATTTACGAGACAGAACTTATTGCTCGGTGTGAAGCGATAGCACGGGGAGAGGTTGTAAGCCGGAGCTGTTCCGTTTTAGTCGACGACACCAACAACCTGCATTATGCGAGGGCAGGGGAACATTTTTTAGTTTTCTTAAAGTGCCCAGACGAAATAATCGTTGTTGATATATTGCATTCTCGTAGTGATTTATCGCACCATGTTTCAGTTCTGCCATCTCTTCAAAACGAGGCTTAATCACAAGCCCGCAGCTTTTGTCAGGTTGACGCGGAATCTGTCTCTATTGCGCTGATACCTGCGGGTCATCTCGGCGGAGGCATGGCCCAGTTGTTTCTGAATATAGCGCTCCTCCACATTGGCCGAGGTGGCAAGCCCGGCGCGAAGGGAATGGCCGGAGAACAGTTTCAGGCGCTCGGCCACAGGTAACTCAGCACGTATACCTGCGGCCAGCACGGTTTTTTTAATCAGACGGGCGACGTGTTTATCCGACAGTCGGTCTCCGGTGGCTTTGCGATCATCGCGGCTGACGCGTTGGAACAGCGGGCCAAAGTCGATCTTGGCGTAGTGCAAATATTGCTCGAGTGCATGAACAGGGCAGGTAGCATCACTTGATCCGCGGCCAATCTCGACCTCACGCCAACCGGTTTTACCCCGAAACGTCAGGATTAGACCCTGATCTTCAATCGCAGCCCAGCCATTGCCGTCCTCAGTGTCGTCGCGGGCAAAGTCCAGACTGACGATTTCCGAGCGCCGCAAACCGCCAGCATAGCCGATCAGCAAAATTGCCCGATCCCGCATATCGCGCAGGCCATAGTCTAGGGTGTCTATCATATCGAGGATATCGTCGCGTAGGATCGCCTCTTTCTGTACCGGGGGTCGTGCATGCTTGCGTTTGATCCCGGCCAACACAGTGGCGATGTGGCGGTCCTTGCGATCAAGCGCAAAGCCGCGTTGTTGGTAGTGCCAGGCCAGTCCGGAAAGACGCCGTTCTATGGTCGCAACGGAGAGGGCAGGGGCCCCATTATCCGGCGACGCGCAATTGGCAATATAGAGCCCAATCAACTCGGGTTGCGGGGGGATAGGGTCGGTTCCTCTTCTCCTACACCAGCTGGAGAAATGCGCCCAGTCAGTTTTATAGGCCGCATTGGTGTTTTCAGCCGTGGCCTGACGGGCGTAATCTTTCGCAGTGTCGACAAGCTTATCGAGCGTTCCGGAACCTACAAGGTTCGGAACAGCAAAGGTCTCACGACTGCGCGGGTCTCTGTCGTCGTCCTCGTTGGATATGGCCGCGCGTGTCGGCTCTGAGGTCGATTTCTCGTTGTTTTCTTCCTGTCGTTTGTTTTTCATTAGCGGGCTCTAACATATTGATTAATCACGATTCATGTTTGCACTTCATTTGCGGATTTTAACTGAATCTCTGGACTTTTGGTATTTAATTATCGGACATACCCTAAATTCAAGGTTTTGAAAATGAATGGTCCGACGGTAACACGATTGATGATACCTCTTGGGGTGAAGCGGTGGCACGAGAAATCGTGATACGCAGGCTGGTATCGGGAAAACCCATCAATTGTGCCGCATTTTATCAGGCGTGCAGTGAATTGGGTGTCAAAAGGACCCGACTTTATGAACTCATAGATGCTTACAAGACGCGGCCAGTGACCAGTTCGCTGGTTTCGCGCCCTGCGGGCATCAGAAGCGGCAGCAGTAGGTTACCGAAAGAGACCGAAGCAGTAATTTCTGATGCGATTGAGGTTTTTACAAATCCGATCAAAAGCCCAGCATCAATCAACTGCACAAGGAAGTGGAGCGACGTTGCAGACTCCGCGATCTGCAGGCACCGGCATGGCGGACCATCCGCCGCCGAATAGATGCAATGGATCCGGCAGAAATAGCGGCAGCACGGGAGGGTGCAAAGGCTGCGCGGGGCCGGTTTAAACCTGTGCCAGGGCGTTACCATGCAGAACGCGCTTTTGAGGTGGTTCAGGTTGATCATACGCTGGTCGATGTCATTGTTGTTGACCGCCAGTATCGCCAACCCTTGCAAAGGCCGTGGCTTACGCTTGCCATTGATGTTGCCAGCCGGATGGTCGCTGGCTTCCACCTAACCCTTGAGCCACCCTCAATTCTTTCAGTATCACTTGCCATCCAGCATCTGGTTCAGCCGAAAGAAGAGTGGCTTTCTGGGCTTGATATTAAGGCGGATTGGCCCGCTGCGGGCCTGCCCGAAACAATCCATGTCGATAATGCGAAAGAATTCCGCTCCCGGGCGCTGAAGCGTGGGGCCGAGGAGCACGGGATATCGCTTGTCCATCGACCTGTTGCGACCCCGCATTATGGCGGCCATATTGAACGGTTGATTGGCACGATGATGGGGGCTGTCCACATGCTTCCAGGCGCAACGTTCAGCAACACCCAGCAGCGCGGTGAATATAACTCGGAGGGGAAGGCGGCGATGACGCTTGACGAACTGGAGCGTTGGATGACCTTGGAAATTGTTCGTTACCACGCCGACATCCATCGTTCACTTGGAATACCGCCAATCGTAGCCTGGCAGGATTGCCTCGCGCGATGCGCTGCCCCTCTACGTCAACCTTTTGATCCGGAAAGTTTCAGAATCGACTTTCTACCAAGTGTCGAGCGGATGGTGCGACGGGACGGTATCCATCTATTTGGCTTGCGTTACTGGGATGATGTGTTGGGTCTGTGGGTAGGGCGCCTCGGTCGGTAATTACAGGTGGCTTATGATCCACGGGATCTGTCAGGGATCTTTGTTCGCGGGCCTGATGGCGTGCGTTATTCCATTCGCATGGCTGATCTACGCCATCCCTCGATCACACTGGCAGAGCATCGCATGGCCCAGGCGGCTCTTAAAGAACGCGGACTGTCCCTTGTGGACGAAGGGCTCATATTTGAAACGATTGCGCAGCAGCGCGCTATGGTTGATGCTGCCACAGTCAAAACCCGAGGGGCCCGGCGACTGGCGGAGCGGCGTGATCGGGCATTGTCGCCCAGATCGAGTGCCAGTTCGAGTGAATGGGTCTGCGATGAGGGTGAGCAGGCTGGAACCAAGGATGACGCCGAAGTCAAAATACTGGATGTGCCGTATTTTGAGGTGGAGGAGTGGTCATGAGTGACATGCAGGAGTTTGCACACCTTGATCAGGCGTATCGCCGTTATGCAGCACTGCCGGATCAGGAACGTATTGCCTGGATCAAGGCAGATCGCTGGATTGGGTTCGATCAGGCGGGGGCAGCGCTCACGCGGCTTTCCGCCTTACTTGATTATCCACCGCGCGATCGGATGCCATGCCTGCTTATCTTTGGTGATACGGGAATGGGGAAGACCAAAATTATCCGCAAATTTGAGCGGGCCCATCCGGCAACGTTCTGTCAGGCGACCGGTGTTACGCATCGTCCGGTGGTGGTTGCACAGGTACCGCCTGAGCCGATTGAGCGGGATCTTTATCGTGAATTGCTCGCCAGTATGGACGCTCCGGCCCTCGCGGGCGGGACATTGGCTCGTGAGAAAGATGTTTGCCGATCGTTATTGCGGACAGTTGGCGCGCGCATGATCGTGCTTGATGAAGTGAACGGGATGCTGGCTGGTACCTATCGGCAGCAACGTATTTTCCTTAATGCACTGCGTTTTCTGGCCAATGATCTGCGGGTTCCGCTTGTGTGTGCGGGCACTGATCTGGCACGTCAGGCTCTACTTACCGACGCACAATTGGCGGAACGGTTTGAAGCTTTTCATCTTAAACCCTGGAAGAATGATCGCGATTTTACCGGACTGTTGCTGAGCCTTGGTCGTATTTTACCCCTGCAGGAGCCCTCCGACTTTAACGAGGTCAAGGTGAGGGATCGCATTCACGCACTGACAGCGGGTGTAACCGCGCGAATATTTCGGCTGATTGAAACCGCAGCAGAGGACGCTATTCGGTCTGGTAGAGAAAAGATCGATATCGCCAGCTTTGGCGATGATCTTATCCTGCCTCTGGTTTCAATGTCGCAGTCGTCACGTCGCCGACCTATGCAAGCGGCACCGCAGGTGGCCGGACGGTGAGGGCGACGAACGGTGGGTTGAAGCGATTGATGTCGATGGCCCGACCACTCATCAGGCCAAGATATGGGCTCAGGCTTGCGGTATGGATCCGGTTCGATTGCAGCATCTTTCCCTGACCAGCCGACGTCCGAAACGCCTAAATCAGTGGTTCTTAGATAGGGCGTCGCAAAGAGTGCCGGTCTGCCTTGCTTGCCTTGATACAGATTTTGCTGCTGGCCGTGACGGATATGTCAGGGCGGATTGGATGCTGGCTGAGTTATGCGCTTGTTCTAAACACAGGCAGATGCTGCTAGATCGCTGCCCGTCTTGTGAGGGGCGTTTGCAAATCAGCTTTCGGATGCGGGAAGATCATGCGCGCCTGACCTGTGGCAAATGTGGGTACGTTCTCACAGGCAGGGGAGGGGAGGTCGCAAGCGGCCCTGATACTGATTTCGTTGAACGGGTTTTGGGATTACAAAAGAATATCGGTAGGATTGTGACGGGAAGCATAGAGCCACGCAAGCGGCTGGAAACTTTGATTGCAACCCTTTGGGCCCCCCTTGATCACCCGGCGGCCGCCCGCCCGGTTCTTGACCTTTGGTTTGATCAACCAGGATGGTGCTGCCCTTTTCAAGTTAGGCATGAAGATGCCCGCCAGCTATTGCGACGGGCAGCACCGCACAGAATGCCCCGTTCTATACGTCGGGTCATACAAAAAACGCCCGATGCTGATAGGCGTGTGCCCGTGGATTATCCGGTTTTAGCCGAAGAACTCCTTGCAGATCCCGACTGGGTTGGGGCAGAAAGCTTAATAGAACGGCGGTGTAGGACAGTCCGTGCCAGTTTGATCGATAAGATTTTGGCCCGAGACGGGGATTCCTACAAAGGAGTTTTGTGAGTCCGGTGATTGAGTTCAAGGGCAGTCCACCGATGAAATGCAAGTTTGCACGACGAGAGAGCTATTTTAAAGGTTGTCCGCTAATGAAATGCAACTGACATGTCCATATCGCTGAGCATATCTTTGAACGTCCGATAATGCAAACTTATTGGACGTAACGAGGACGCACAGAGCGGGGCGGTTTGATCGCTATTTGCTAGATATAAGCGCCGTGGCGTGTTAGGTGTTTCGCATGGCCAAACCAAAAACATCAGCGCAAAATCCCCCCATCTACCTACCACCCTTACCGGGTTGGGTCACCCAAAATCATGGCAAAACCCCTGAAACAGAGGTGTTTTTGTCCGGTGCCTCACTAGCGATGCTGCATATGCTGTTGGCAGATCCGGCGGAAGTTATCCCAACAGAGCTGTTGCGCAACCGCTTGGCCCTGCGGGCCACCGAGGCCTGTTTAAAGCTCGAAGGCCGCCGCGAGTCCGAGGCGGACATCCGTGATGCCTATTATTTGGTGCGGGCTGGTGACGATAAGGGACCGGCAGGTGAAATGTACGACAGGTGGCGTAAAATGTCGGCGATTGGATTGAAGCACAAGGATTGGCTGGCGCGGCTGAAAACCTGTGTGCCGGAACATGTCGCGGAAGTTCTGCCGGAATGGATTGATATCGCTATGTCGCAAAGGGCGGGACAGGGGAAGAGCCCGATGGCTCAGGCGGCTGAAGTGACCGGTTTGGTGATAGCTGCGTTCCCACGTGAAGAAGCTTCGGCGCTGATTTGTGGAGATCTGGTTTTGGCGCTCGTGCTTGGTTGGTCACATCCGGTACCGTTGCTTGGGGTGCATGTAAAACGGAAAGAACTGCTGAGCTCGGGGGATGAGGTAGCGTTGGCTTGCCATCGAGCCGCCACGCTCGGCGCGCAAGACGCGGTGCGGCTGGCGCATGATTTGGCGCGGCGCGCACAGCGGCTGCGGACGGTTGCGCCAAAATTGCGCGCCAAGGGTTCAGAGGCGGCGGTGACGTTGTTTCTGCGCGAGGACGCGGTGCTGCCCTCGACAATGCTGGCACCACGGGTACAGGGAACGTCCATTGCAATGACCGACCGCGCGGCGCGGCGCTTGTGTGACCGACTGGTCGAGCTGGGTGTGGTGCGCGAGCTGACCGGGCGCAGCACCTTTCGGCTGTATGGGGTGGCGTGATGGCAAAAGAACAAGCGCCGCTGGATACAGAGCTGGAAGACTTGCCGCCGGAATTGCGTTGGCGGACCTGGATCGGGCGTATTGAAGCGGTGCTGTTTGCCTCATCAAAGCCAGTGCCGCGCGAGGCGTTGCAAAAAGTAGTGGGGCAGGGGGCGAGCGTTGAGTTGTTGATCGAGGATTTGCGAGTCGCGTTGGCAGAGCGCTCTTTTGAGATTGCCAGTGTAGCGGATGCCTGGATTATGCGAAGCCGCAAGCAATATGCCGAGACGATCCGTGCGGCGGCCGATCTGGGCGATCAAGGCATGGAATTTACCGGTTATGAAATGGCGGTGCTGGCGACGATTGCGTATCAGCAGCCGATCAGCCGAGCAGAGTTGAAAGACGTGTTTGGCAAGGACATCAACCGCGATCTGATTGGGCGGCTTTATGCCAAGGAGCTGATTGCCACTGGGCCGCGCAGCCCAAAGCGCGGTGCACCATATACTTATGTCACCACGCGAGAGTTTCTGGTGGCGTTTGATCTGCAAAGCTTGAGAGATTTACCGGATCAAGAGATGTTGCAGGATTCGGGGTTGTCAGAATGAACCACATTGATGCATGACAATGTCGACCTGTGGTTCGTGGGCTCAATGGGTATTTTCCCGGCCACAAATACTAGTGACGAATGGAGGGCGGTCGTTGCAATTCACGCAGAGGTCTCTTCATGCTCGAAGGCAGGTTGCATGCTTTTTATCTCAGCGGTGGGTGCGCCCCGCCCGTGGGCAAAGTTGCGCCAGTTGCTCACAACGGCTCTACACTCTTTGATAATTTGATCTGCGTCATTCTTTGATACGAAGTATTCAGCGACCGATTTCAATAGATCAATGGACGCTGAAGCGTCATCAAAGTCGATACGCGTCGATAGTATGCGCGCGTTGTTGGGTGCCGGGTTCAAATCGTACGCAGGGCTTAACCGCCACCCCTTTCTACCGCTCCACAAAAAACCGTGGTTTCTGAAGTGATCGTCCGTATTTGAAATCAAAATTGTGAAGGCCATCCTGCGGAATAACTCAGCTCGATCACGTTCCGGCTCCGATCCGCGTTCGTTGATCGCATCCACGATTTCTAGGTAACTACACGTATCATCACCATCATCATGCTCGGTGACGGCCATGGCGGACATAAAGGGTATACGATGATCATCACCATCATTATGAGGAATTCTATCAAATCGACGCGAGAGAAGTATCGTGTGCCCGTTAGCTTGAATCAGCTCATGATCGGCGACCTCGAGGCCTGCCGCCTTTGCCATGTCCATGGCAATTGCTTCCCACCGCTCTACCGAATAATCATCGCTTTGCTTTGGAAACTTTGCAATCGATAGGTTTCCGTGCTGGTCAAATACTGATGCCTTAGGCCGGGCACCGCCAAGTGAAGAACCTGGCGCAAAGATCATCATCAGATCCTCGTCGGTTTCTTCACCGCGCTCGATACGTTGCGCGGCTTGAAGTAGATCCCCAAGCGCTATTGTCGAGGGAACGCCTTTCGCCTGAGGTGATTGAAATATACCGCCTTCGCAAAACCGAATGCCACCCAGCCGTGTCTCATCAGAGACGCCCAGAAGGTAGTCTGTCTCGTGTAGGGTTCGGGCTTGTCTTCCCTCACGTTCGGCCTCACGTCGCTCGCGTCTGCGCATGAGACTGCGGCCCCATGTATCAGGCGCACTGTCGCCTAAGGTGCCGAACATGGCTTTCGTGGCTCCTGGATGCAGAGTTCCGGCGCGCAGTGGTAACGTTGGATCAAACTGAAACGCGTCTGGAGACTTTAACCACTCAGCATCATGTTCATATGTCACACGCTCGCGGCCCGCACCGGAGTGCCGGCGAAGAGTGCCTGCCTTATGGATTTCACCGTAGGCATCGATATAAACTTCGATCGTCATGATAAATCTTTCGGCGCGCGCTTACGCAATTGTTCTTCTGCAAGCTCGTCTCCTAGGCTGTCGGTAATATTGCCCCACCCTTCCAACAATCCAAGTGCTTGCAAAACCATGGCATACGCGCCGACGCTCACACCCGCGTCGCCTTTTTCGATCTTGCCCACTGTTTGAACACTCACTGAGGCGCGTTCTGCCACGAGGCTTTGGGATAATTCACGTCGCAATCGTGCTTTTCGAATGCGACTTCCAAGGGTTCGCAGCTCTCTTTTTGTGCCTGGGCTGGTTTTAATTTTAGTTTTCATTACTCTGCCTTAATGGTGTATTATAAAGAGCAACATACCATAAAAAGTAATTAATGCAAGGCTCCTCAATGGAGAGGTGCTACCGAGAATTCAAGCCAGGAACTTAAATTGTAGGTCTCTTTTGAAGTTTGGGTACGCCAGCTTCGCAGGTTGATCAGGCATTATCTGACCAGCGCAATTTATAGCTATCGTCAACGGCCTCATACAAAGCCAAATCGACAACTTGCTACCTTGGAGCGACGCCAAAGAGCTGGGATTGGCGCGGTGCTTACTAGTAACGGATATTTCGAGACCGTCAAAGCAAACATGCAATGCGTGGTCACGAAAGATACCGTTTCAAGCCGAGATCAGCGGATATTCAATATCGCTGCCCAAACCCTTTGAAGGATATTTGGACGTTTGGCTTTCTGTCCTTCAAGTGGTTGGACATATTTCGGTTGGACAGGAGTTTCGTCGCGTTTACGGGCCAAATCTGCTCTCCGACCTTTATCGATCTGCTCGTCGGTCCAGTCTCCTGCCCATCGAATGTTACCCTTCTTAATCACGTAGTGGGAACGGCACGGAAGGGACCAGCTACCGACTGGACCTGTCACGGTTTGAAGCCGCTCCTTTGATAGCATTTACTGCAACAAAGGAGATGGACTATGGGACTGAAACGGACGGACGAATTCCGCAAAGATGCGGTGCGCATAGCGCTGACCAGTGGGCTGACACGCAAACAAGTGGCGGATGATCTTGGCGTCGGGATGTCGACACTGAACAAGTGGGTCACGGCACATCGAGACACAGACTTGGTGTCGAAAGAGGATTTGTGCCTTGCTCAAGAGAATGATCGCCTTCGTCGGGAGAACCGCATTCTCAAGGAGGAAAGGGATATCCTAAAAAACTATCCCGGGATTTGGCCGGCCTGTGCGCGGTAGAAACAGCCTGTGCTATGCTGCTGTGGTGGTGGGTAGCGACCGTTAGCTTATTGGAGGGATCGTACCCCGTTAAAAAACGTGGTCCATGGGTTCATGCGAACTTGAGAGTGGT